>Ga0068863_100000004_pt1 | contig 272478 bp, 287 predicted proteins | sample KBSSwiS62_FD_66596 | JGI IMG/M metagenome (GOLD analysis project Ga0068863, IMG submission 66596) | Switchgrass rhizosphere microbial communities from Kellogg Biological Station, Michigan, USA - KBS Switchgrass S6-2 | ecosystem: Host-associated > Plants > Roots > Rhizosphere > Soil ... | reverse complement strand
CTTGCGACTGGCGAATTTTCCCGGCAATCCGGCTGAGCGGTGGGGCAACGGCGAGCTCTCGATGAATGGAGCGAACGTCTTCGACGTCCAGATCCCGGGCTTCGCTGCCGATCCGGATCGCCTCTTCCATTGCTCGCGCGTTTCCCAGTACCTCGCGGGCCTTGAAGTCCCCCGCCTCCCCCTGCGCTTCGGCGCGAGCCAATTTGCGATGCGAGATCTCGAGCCCCTCGATCGCCGACGAGGCCAGGGCCTCCGAACGCAACAACTGGCGACCAAGACCCTCGAGCGGAAGCAGGCCTTCCGCGGAGGAGTTGAGCTCGCGCACTGCTGTTCCCGCGCGCTCCGAGAGCGCCGATGTCGCAGCGCTCAGGCTGGGCTCGTAGTCGGCGATTGGATCTGGGATGAACGCCCGATAGCGTCCGGCGCGGCCCGCCCGCCCAGCGCTTTCGAAGCTGGGCTCCCATGAAGCAGCCTCATATCGTCCCCTGCCGTTTTTAGGCATCGGGCTAACCTTTCAGAGGTAGGCGCTGGCTTAAACCTTACGGGCCTAAACTTTAAGCTAGAAGGCGGCGCCGAAACTTTGGCGCGCTCAGCGGATGTGTTCGTAGATGCTGAACATCGGCAGGTACATCGAGATCACGATGAAGCCGACGATGCCGCCGACGAAGACGATCATGATCGGCTCGATCAGGGCGGTTAGGGCCTTGACCTTGGCGTCGACCTCGGTCTCGTAGAAGTCGGCGATCTTGCTCAGCATGTGCTCGAGCTGGCCAGTCTCCTCGCCGACCGCGATCATGTGGCCGACCATCGGCGGGAAGATCGGGTTGTCCTCGATCGGGCCGGCGAGCGAGCCGCCGCTCTTGACCGATGCGTAGACGTCATCCATTGCTTTCTCGACCACGGTGTTGCCCGCCGTGTCCCCGGTCAACTTGATCGCCTGGAGCATTGGCACGCCGGAGGAGACTGCGCCGGAGAAGGTGCGCGACCAACGGGCAAGGGCAACCTTTTGGATCACGTCGCCGATTTTTGCCGGCAGCTTCAGCTTGAAGCGATCCCAGAGATCGTGTCCACGATCGGTCTTCTTCCATTTGAAGAAGGCGACGAAGGCAATCACCAGGCCGGGGATGAGGATGTACCAGTAGTTGGTGAGAACGTCGGAGACGCTGACGCAGATCTGCGTCGGCAGCGGCAGACCGGCGGCTTCTTCGGGATGTTCTGCGGCCAGTTCTTCGAAAATGCCGACGAAGGTGGGGATGACAAAGGCGACGATCGCGACCAGGACCACGGCCGCGAAACCGAAGACCAGCGACGGGTACATCAGCGCCGATTTGACCTGGCGGCGCAGACCGTCAGCTTTCTCGACCTGGAAGGCGATCCGGTCCATCGCCTCGTCGAGGCGGCCCGACTGCTCGCCGGAGCGGACCATGGCGCGGAAAAGGCGGTCGAAGACCTTGGGGTGGCGCTCCATCGCTGCCTCCAGGCTGCTGCCGGCCTCGACGTCGGCGCGCACGCCCGCGACCGCTTCCTTGATCTGCTCGTCCTGGGTCTGCTCTTCGAGCGTGTGCAGGGTGCGCAGCATCGGCATCCCGGAGGCGATCAGGGTGGCGAACTGACGCGAGAAGATCGCCAGTTCGCGCATGTCGACGCCTTGCCAGCGCTTGAAGATGTCCTCGATCGCGAACGGTTCGTTCTTCTCGCTAACGTCGAGGACGATCAGGCCGCGCTGGCGCAGCTGCTCGGTGACCGACGCCTTGGACTCGGCCTCGACCTCGCCGGCCGAGGTGGCCCCGGCCAGGTCCATCGCACGGAAGGCGAATGTGGTGGCGCCAGCTGCAGCCATCGCCGCCTATGCCCCCCCGGTGTAGATCGGCTGCGCAGCAGCGGCGGCTTCCTCGGCGGCGCGGCCGCCGAGGTCGATCGGCGCCACCGGGGCGCCGCCGAGCAGCCGTGAGAGCTCCTCGGGGACCGAGGCGCGCTGCTCGGCCAGGGTGCGGGTGATCCGCCCGTTGCGGACGAGGCGGGCAAGGTCGGCGTCCATCGTCTGCATGCCGACCGCGCCCGAGGTCTGGATCGCGGCGTAGATCTGGTGCGTCTTGCCCTCGCGGATCAGGTTGCGGATCGCCGGCGTCGGCACCAGCACCTCGGTGGCCACGGTCCGCCCGCGGCCGTCGGAGGTCGGCAGCAGCTGCTGGGTGACGATCCCCTGTAGGGCGATCGAGAGCTGTGTGCGCACCTGCCCCTGCTGCTCGGGCGGGAAGACGTCGATGATCCGGTCGACCGTCTGCGCCGTCGACTGGGTGTGCAGGGTGGCGAAGACGAGGTGGCCGGTCTCGGCCGCGGTCAGCGCCGTGGAGATCGTCTCCAGGTCGCGCATCTCGCCGACGAGGATCACGTCGGGGTCCTCTCGCAGGGCGGCGCGCAGGCCGAGTGAGAAGTCCTCGGCGTCGGAGCCGACCTCGCGCTGGTTGACGATCGATCGCTTGTGGGTGTGCAGGAACTCGATCGGGTCCTCGATCGTGAGGATGTGGTCCTCGTGCTCCTGGTTGATCACGTCGAGCATCGCCGCCAGGGTCGTGCTCTTGCCCGACCCGGTCGGGCCGGTGACGAGCACAAAGCCGCGCGGTTTGGCGCAGAGCTCGCGCAGCACCTGCGGCACGCCGAGCGTGTCGAGGGCGGGGATGTCCTGCGGCACCAGGCGGAAGGCGGCGCTGACCGAGCCGCGCTGGAAGAAACAGTTGACGCGGAAGCGGGCGACGCCGGGGATCGCGTAGGCGAAGTCGAGCTGTTTGTGGTTCTCGAAGCGCTTGCGCTGATCGTCGTTGAGGATTGAGTAGACGACCTCGCGGGTCTGCTGCCCGGTCAGCACCGGGAAGCCCTCCATCGCTTTGATCTTGCCCTTGTCGCGGATCGCCGGCGGGAAGCCGGCGGTGATGTGGACGTCGGACGCGCGCGCCTCGACCATGCGGCGCAGCACTTCGGCGAAGTCGAAATCATGCTGTGACACGGAGCACCTCCTCGAGGCTGGTGACCCCGGCTCGAATCTTTACGACGCCGTCCTCACGCAAGGTGAGCATTCCCTCTTCGCGGGCGACGGCGGCGATTTCCGTCTCGGCCGCGCGAGCGATCGTCATTTCCTTCAATTTCTCGCTGAGGCTCATCACCGAGTAGATGCCGACCCGGCCCTTGTAGCCGCTGTTGCTGCAGCGCCCGCAGCCGACCGGCTCGAAGGACTCGACATCGGCGCCGACCCTGATCCCGGCCTCCTGCAGCGCCGCAACCGGGACGATCGCCCGCCGCTTGCAGTTCGGGCAGAGCTTGCGGGCGAGGCGCTGGGCGACGACGCAATCGACGGCCGAGGCGGTGAGGAAGGTCTCGATGCCCATCTCGTTGAGACGGGCAATTGCCCCCGGCGCATCGTTGGTGTGCAGCGTGGTCAGCATCATGTGGCCGGTCAGCGCGGCCTCGATCGCGATCCGCGCCGTCTCGCCGTCGCGGATCTCGCCGACCATGACGATGTCGGGGTCGGCGCGGAGGATCGAACGCAGGCCCCTGGCGAAGTCGAGGCCGGCCTTACGGTTGACGTTCATCTGGTTGACGCCGGGGATGCGGAACTCGACCGGGTCCTCGATCGTGATGATCTTCTTCTCGATCCCGTTCAGCTCGGCCAGCGCCGCGTAGAGGGTTGTCGACTTGCCCGAGCCGGTCGGGCCGGTGACGAGGACGGCGCCGTAGGCCTGGCGGAAGGAATCCTCGAAGCGGGCGCGGGCGGAGCCGTCCATGCCGAGGTCGTCGAGCGTGCGCTGGGCGTTGCTCTCGTCGAGGATGCGGATCGTCGCCCCCTCGCCGCGCGATGTCGGCAGGGTGGTGACACGAAGGTCGATGCGGCGCTCCTCGACCGAGACGCTGACCCGGCCGTCCTGGGGCACGCGCTTCTCGGCGATGTCGAGCTCGCTCATGATCTTCAGGCGCGAGATCACCGCGCTGATCATCCGCTTCGGCACGTGTGCTGACTCTTTCAGCACGCCGTCGATGCGAAAGCGGATCCGCAGCTCCCCCTCTTCGGGCTCGAGGTGGATATCAGAGGCCCCCTCCCCCACCGCCTGGGCGAGGATGCTGTAGACGAGCTTGATCACCGGCGCGTCCTCGGCGCCCGCCTGCATCTCGCTGACCTCGGCGAGCGCGGCGTCCTCCTCTTCCTCGAACTCCTGGCGATCCTGCTCCTCGATCACCGCGTCGGCGGCGGCGCTCTGCAGCGTGGCGAGCCGGCCCAGCAGCCCCTCGACGTCGTCTTCGGCGGCAACCGCGATGCGGCAGTCGAGGCCGGTGGCAATCTGGATGTCGTCGGCGGCCAGCACGTTGGCCGGGTCGACCGCCGCCACGAGCAACGTTTTCGAGTCGACATAGCCGACCGGCACCGCTTTGTAGCGACGCGCCATCGTCACCGGGAAAAGCGCCGCCGCGGCGACGTCGACGTGGTAGACGGAGAGGTCGACGTGGTCGAGCCCGTAGCGCTCGGCCGTCGCCCGCGAGAGCTGGTCGCTGTTGATCGCGCCCTGGGCGATCAACAGCGCCTCCGGCGACTGTCCCGCGGTGCGCGAAGCCTCGACCGCCGCGTGCACGGTTTCCGGCGCCGCGTAGCCAAGCTCGACCAGCACGTCGGTGATGAAGCCACGCGAGTGGCCGCGGTGCTGAGGGGGGGTCAGGCCGAGCGTGCCGCCGGCCGTGGGCCCGGGCATCGCCGGCGCCGCCGAGCCGCCCGAGTCGGGGACCGGGCGGAGGTGGCTCGCGTAAGGAGGTCTCTCGGCGCTCATCCGCCTGGCTCAGTTCGGGTGGTAGGTGAGTTCGCGGCCGTCGTAGGCGGCGTCCTGAACCGCCTGCTGCAGGCCCTGCGAGGTCTGGAAGCCGTAGTCGACGCTGGCCTGCGGGGCGCCGTTGCTGAGCCGCTTCGGCCGCATCACGACGAGCGCCGGCACGCGGTTGACTTCGAGGCCAACCGTGATCGCCGCGTAGCGGGCGATCTGCGCGGCCGGGACGGTGAAGAGGGCGACGTCGGAATCCGAGGCGAGCTGCGAGGAAGCCTGCTTGACGAGCGCGTCGTCGATGCCGCCGTCGTGGACGATCAGCAGGACGACGGTCTTGCCGGAGTCATAGGCGCTGGTGAGCGGCCGCGGCGGGGGTGGCGTCGGGACTGAGCTCGGCGCCGCTGAGACGGCGGTCGCTTCCGCTCCTTCCACAGCGCTTTCGACCGCGCCTTCAACCGCTTCGCCTGGCGTGGCGCCGGTGGCGGTACCCACGGCACTGGTGCCGGCGACGGCAACCGTCGCTTCGGTCGGCGCTTCTTCTTCTTCGCCCCCGCCCGAGCTGCCGATGAACATCACGACCGCGACAACGACAAGGATCAAGATGAGTCCAACCTGGGCAAGCGGGTTTTCGTTGAGCTTCTCCCTCATTGGGCCACCGGCTCCGCGCCGAGCTGCTCGATCCCGCTGGCCCGCTGACCACCGGCGGAGAGCATCAGCTTGAAGTCGTGCGGGCTGGAGGCGTACTCGAGCGCGACCTCCTCGGTCACCTTGCCCTCCATCACGTAGCGCAGCAGCGACTGGTCAAAGGTCGACATGCCGTAGTACTCGCCTTCGCCGATGACCTCGGTGATCTTGCCCGTTTCTTCGGGGTTGAGGATCAGGTCCTGGACGCGGCCGGTGACGACCATCACCTCGGCCGCGGCGACGCGGCCATCGCCGGTCACGTCGGGGACGAGGCGCTGCGCGATCGCGCCCTTCAGGGTCGAGGCGAGCATCACCCGCGACTGCTGCTGCAGGTGGGGCGGGAAGAAGTCGACGATGCGGTTGATCGTCTCGGTCGCATCGAGGGTGTGGACCGTGGAGAGCACGAGGTGGCCGGTCTCGGCCGCCGACAGCGCCGTGCGCACGGTCTCCTCGTCGCGCATCTCGCCGATCAGGATCACGTCGGGGTCCTGGCGCAGGACCCGCCGCATCGCCCGGCCAAAGCTCTTGGTGTCGGAGCCGACTTCGCGCTGGTTGACGATCGAGCGCTTGTCCTGGTGCAGGTACTCGATCGGGTCCTCGAGCGTGACGATGTGCCGCGCCCGGGTCTGGTTGATGTGGTCGATCATCGCCGCCAGCGTCGTGCTCTTGCCCGAGCCGGTGGTGCCGGTGACGAGGACGATCCCGCGCGCCTCTTCGGCGAGCGTGGTGACGACCTGGGGCAGGCCGAGCTGCTCGACCGAGCGGATCTCGAAGGGAATCGCGCGGCAGACGATCGAGATCGAGCCGCGCTGCTTGAAGGTGTTGACGCGGAAACGGGCGAGGCCGGGGATCGAGTAGGCGAAATCGGCCTCGCCGTCCTCCTCAAACTCAGTCAGCGAGCGCACTTCCGCGATGTCGTGGAAGGCCTTCTCGGTGTCCTCGCCGCTGAGCGGCTGGTAGCCCTCTAGGTGCGCCAATTCGCCGTGCATACGGGCGATCGGGGGGGCCCCGACCTTTATGTGGAGATCGGACCCCTCACGCTCGATGAGCGTGCGCAGCGCTGTATCGATGTCGAACATCCCGACCTGTATCGGCCGGGATGCCCAACATCCTTAGTCCTGGTGCGGGATCAGGTGACCTCGCGCAGCTTTTGGGCTTCGCCCAGCTGTTGCAGCTTCTTCAGGCTCTGGTTCTCGATCTGGCGGATCCGCTCGCGGGTGACGTTGAAGGTCCGCCCCACCTCGTCGAGCGTGCGTGGATGCTCGCCGCCGAGGCCGTAGCGCAGCTCCAGAACGCGGCGCTCGCGGTAGGAGAGGTTCTCCAGCGCCTCCTTCAGCGCCTCTTTGGTCAGCAGGTCCGCAGCGCGGTCGAAGGGGGACTCTGCCTTCTCGTCGGCAATGAACTGGCCGAACTCCGACTCCTCCTCGTCGCCGACCGGCTTCTCCAGCGAGACCGGGGCTTGCGCGGAGCGCTTGATCGAGTCGACCTCCTCGGGATCGATCCCCGTCACGTCGGCGATCTCCTCCGGAGTCGGCTCGCGGCCCAGCTCGGTGACCAGCTTGCGCTCGGCACGGCCGATCTTGTTCAGCTTCTCAACCACGTGGACCGGGATGCGGATCGTGCGCGCCTTGTCGGCCAGGGCGCGGGCGATCGCCTGGCGGATCCACCAGGTCGCGTAGGTCGAGAACTTGAATCCCTTGCGGTAGTCGAACTTCTCCGCGGCGCGGACCAGGCCCAGCGTGCCCTCCTGGATCAGGTCGAGGAAGGGCAGGCCCTGGTTGCGGTAATTCTTGGCGATCGAGACAACCAGGCGCAGGTTCGACTCGACCATTTTCTGCTTGGCGTCGAGGTCGCCGCGCTCGATGCGCTTGGCGAGTTCGACCTCCTCCGCCGCGGTCAGCAGGCGGACCTTGCCGATGTCCTTGAGGAACAGCTGCAGGCTGTCCGTGGTCATGTCCGGTTTCAGGTCGAGCGCGGCTTTCTGGCGGCGCCGGCCTTTTTTGCCGGTGTCGGCGGGCATGGCTTCGGCGGCCGCTTTCTGGGCCGGATCCATGTCCTCGACCAACTCGATGCCCGACTTCTCGAGGTGCCCGTAAAGGTCCTCGACGTCAGACTCGTCCAAATCGACCTCCGAGACCGCGGAGGCGATGTCACCGAAGGTCAGCACCCCAAGCTGCTGCCCTCTCGTTATGAGGCCTTTGACCTCCTCAAGCTCCTGAAGCTCAGCTACCAGCATCCTGTCGTCACTCGTTTCTTTGCGCTAGGTGGTTAAGTCCTGCCCCTTAAATACCGTGGCAGGTGAGAAGTCGCGAAAAAACGGACCGGCGATCCGGTCCGCGAAGCTAACTAGTCTGCGCTGCGTTGGCCCTGGGGGCGGTGACGTGCCTGGAACCGCTCAAACGTCTGTTCGCATGTTAGTCGCTTCAGTTTCTGAAGTCAATGTCCAAATCGATGCGCCAAACCCGCCCCTGGCTGAGTGCCTTTTGGCAACGCGCGTACACGGAGAACGTCACCGGGCTCTCGGCGATGGTCGCCTACAACCTGCTGCTGGCGGTCTTTCCCTTCGCCCTGCTGGTGCTCTTCGTCTTCGGCCAGGTGTTGAAGATCGGCGGGGTCGAGTCCAGCGTGCTCAACGACCTCCAGCGCCTCTTCCCAAACGTCGAGCAGCACACCCTGACCGACGTGCTCAACCGGATCGAGGAAAACTCGACCACGATCGGGATCGCCGCCTTCTTCGGCTCGCTCTGGATCGGCGCCTCCTTCTGGGGGGCGATGGACACCGCTTTCTGCCGCATCTACCACGTCGAGTGCCGTGGCTGGGTCGAGCAGAAGCGCTTCTCCTTCGCGATGCTCGCGGTCGTCCTGCTCTTCATCGCGGCCAGCATCTTCCTGCCGGCAATGGAGAGCGCGCTTGTCTCCAGCACCGATCGCCTGCCGTTTGGTCTCTCCGACATCAAGGTGATCGATACGACGCTGCTGCTCGGCGCCGCAATCATGATCACCTTCCTGATCTGCTGCGTGATCTTCTGGGCGGTGCCGAAGGGCCACATGCCCTGGCGTGCGGTCTGGCCCGGGGCCGCCTTCGTCACCATCGGCGCCGGCATCGCCAACTGGCTCTTCCCGGTCTACCTCTCCAACGTCTCCAGCCTCTCGCGCTTCGGCTCGACCCTGGGCTTCATCCTGATCGCCCTGCTCTGGTTCTACGTGCTCAGCCTGGCCTTGATGGCCGGGGCGGTGATCAATTCACTGCGCTACGAGCTGCACGACACCGGCGAGATGCCCTATGCGGGCTCCAGCACCCCGGAGCGCTCCGGAGACTGCGGCTGCGGCGGCTCAACCTGACTCTGCCGCCGAGGCAATTTGGGGCCACGCTGGCTAGGCGGCAAAGAGGGCGCGGTGCAGGCCGTGGACTATGTCAAGCGTCAATGCGTGATCGCCGCTGACCTCGAGCTGTCGGGAATCGCCGCCTACGAGGGCGTTAAACCAGTCTGCCGCTGAGCCGCGGACCCAATTCTCGGCGCTGGCCTCGAGTTTCGACGTATAGCTCTTGATCTGTCCGGCGTCGACCGACAACCGCACCCCGGCCGAGCGCCAATCCAAACCATCACCACCGTGCACGGCAAGCTGCGACACCCCAACCGCATCCGGTGCAAGGTCGGCCAAGGGTAGCGCCAGCAGCAGGATCGTCTCGACGTCGATCCTGGTCAGGGGCGCGGTCTCGTTGGTCATGTGGCTACGCTCGGAGCGAATGGCAGCAAGCAGCGGGGCTATCGCGAGCCGAAGCCAATCTGCCACGGCGTAAGGGGTGGCGCCGTTGCTGCTCTGCATGGGAGTGACGAAGTCAGCGAGACGCATCGCAGCCAACCGTCGCTCCAGCGCGGGGTAGCTGTAGGCGCTGATCAAATTGTCGAGCTCGGTCAGCGAGAAAGGGCGGACCGCAAGAGCTCGTAGCATCGTCGAATCCCAGCCGCTGACCAGGGCCTTGATCGAGGCTTTGGCGGTTTCACTTTCGAGCTGGACCGGCATTTCAGGGGCTCGAGCCAGCCAGGCTTCCACCGTATCGGCGACGAAAAGCAACTCCACCCCAACCGGGGTCAGGGCGTTGTCAACCATGCTGGGCCGGCCGTTGCCCTGGCGCTTCTCGAGCGCGCCCATGCTGATCAAGGTGTCGAGGTTGCCCCGCAGGGTGGACTGTGCCGGCCCACCCACCTTGCGACGCAACTCGGCGAGCCGCAGCGGACCACCTGACAGGGCGCGCAGAACGAGTCCGTTGAGCGGCTTTGTGAAGAGCGAAAGAACGTAGCTCCCCGATCGGAACTGGTGCTCGATCGCGATCTCCCTCCTGCTGGTTTCCCGTACCCCAAGCGGCGCCCGGCTACCGCGAGAAACAGCATCGAGCACGGTTATTACCCCTCTCCCTGTTCTCCTTGGGAATGCCGAGGTTCTATCTTAGAACAAAAGAGTTTGATCGGTCGAGAGAAATCTTTCCAATCCTCGTCCGAGGTGCGGAAACAAGCAGATCGGCGGACGCAGGGAGCGTGGCGTGCTTCCGCACGCGAGCGACCGAGGACTCCGGAATGCGCCGGTTCTCGCGCCTCGGACTCAGCCGTAGCGAGAGCCGATGAGTGCCCTCAGCTTCGAGCGATCATGGCGAGCGTGGACGCGCCGGACGGTGCCGGAGCGGGAGCGCATCACAAGCGATTCGGTTGTGGCGCCGGGGCCGCGATAACGGACCCCCTGCAGCACGTCGCCGTCGGTGACGCCGGTGGCGGAGAAGAAGACATCGTCGCCGGAGCAGAGGTCATCGGCGGTGAGGATTCGGTCGAGGTCGTAGCCGGCGTTGACCGCGGCGCTGCGCTCCTCGTCGTTGCGGGGCCAAAGGCGGCCGAGCAGCTGACCGCCCATCGACTTCAGCGCCGCTGCGGAGAGCACGCCCTCGGGCGTGCCGCCGATGCCCCAGAGCAGGTCGACCGGCGAGCGATCGCTGACCGCGAGCAGGGCGGCGGAGACATCGCCGTCGGTGATCAAGCGGATGCGGCCGCCCGCCTCGCGCACTTCGCGCATCGCGTCCTCGTGACGGGGGCGGTCGAGCATGACCACGGTGACGTCACCGACGCTGCCGCCCTTGCGCTCGGCGATCAGCTTCAGGGTCTCGGGCAGCGGCCGGTCGAGATCGAGCAGGTCGGCGATCTCCTCGCCGCCGGCGATCTTCTCCATGTAGACGCAGGGGCCGGGATCGAACATCGTGCCGCGCTCGGCCAGGGCGATCACGGCAAGGGCGCTGGGCATGCCGAGGGCGCAGAGGCGCGTCCCCTCGAGCGGGTCGACAGCGATGTCGACGACCGGCGGACTGCCGTCGCCGATCGCCTCACCGTTGAAGAGCATCGGCGCTTCGTCCTTCTCTCCCTCGCCGATCACCACGACACCGTCCATCGCAACCGAGTCGAGGACGAAGCGCATCGCATCCACTGCGGCGCCGTCAGCGGCGATCTTGTCGCCACGGCCGACCCAACGGGCGGCCGCGAGCGCCGCCGCCTCGGTGACGCGAACCAGCTCCAGGGCCAGATTGCGATCCGGCTTCGCTTGTGAGGTCTCCCCCATCGGCACGGCAGGCTATAGGCTCGCGCGGTGGCCAGCCGATGGGGACTGACACTGCCGTTGCCCGGGCTCTCTCTCGCAGCTCATGAGGAGCTGGTGAGGAAGGCCGAGGCCGCCGGCTACACGGACTTCTGGAGCGGTGAGACCAACGGGCCGGACGGGTTCACGCCGCTGACCCTGAGCGCCGCCTGGACCGAGCAGGCGCGGCTGGGAACGGGGATCGTCGGCGTCTTCCAGCGCGGGCCGGCGCTGCTGGCCCAGGAGGCGGCAGCGCTCGCCGATGCCTCCAACGGGCGCTTCGTGCTCGGCATTGGCTCGTCCTCGGACCGCATCGTCGAAGGCTGGAACGGAATTCCCTTCGAGCGGCCGCTGAGCCGGGTGCGCGAGACGCTCGGCTTCCTGCGCACCGCGCTCGAAGGCGAGCGCACGACAAGCGGCTTCAAGCTGGAGAGTGCGCCGGCGGAGCGGGTGCCGATCGTGCTGGCGGCCCTGCGCGGCAAGATGCTCGAGCTCGCCGTCGAGCAGGGCGACGGGGCCTTCACCAACTTCCTGCCCCTGGGCGGGCTGCCCAAAGTGACCGCGCAGCTGGATGGCGCGCCGCAGGGCTTTGAGCTGCTCTGTCGCTTCTTCTGCCTGCCGGGCGAACGCGAGGCGGTTGAGCCACTTGCCCGCTTCATGTTCTCCTCCTACATCACCGTGCCGGTCTACGCCGCCTTCTACCGCTGGCTCGGCTACGGCGAGGAGATCGACGCGATGGTTGCCGCCTGGGAGTCGGGTGACCGCCAGGGAGCGGCTGCGGCGGCGCCCTGGAATCTGATCGAGGAGATGTTCATCTTTGGCTCTCCCGAGCAGATGAAGGAGCGGATCGCCGCCTTCGTCGCCGGAGGCATCACCCTGCCGATCCTCACCCCGATCACCACGCCCGAGAAGCTGGGCGAGCTGATCGAGGCGCTTGCTCCGACTGATTAGCCATTTCCCTGCCGGGTACTGCACCTTTGCAGGCAATGTGGGAGGGCTATGACCGGAGGAACGATGGCTCAAACAAAAACACGCGCCTCGAGTGGGCGCAGCAAAACCACAACAACGACCAAACGCAAAAGTTCGACCAGGCCCAAAGCGGCGAAAGGGCGTAAACCCAAACCGCGCGCGGCGAAGTCTTCGACGACGCCGAAACCCGGTGTCGCTAAAAACGGTGTCGCTCATGCCGACTCCGCCCGTAAAGCCGTCGAGGAGACCGCCAAGCAGGCCGGTCACTCGGTGGGTGAAGCCGCCCACAGTGTCGGGCGAGCGGCCAGCAAAGCGAAGACTCCGCTGCTCGCAGGAAGCGCGGCCGTTGCCGGGGTCGCCGGCGGGATTGCGCTTGGCGCACGACGGGCCAGCCACGGTAAGAGCAGGCCGCTGTCACGCCGTCCCAAAGTGAAGATCGGGCCCAAGGTGAAGATCGACTCCCATGACCTGGCCAAGGCGGCGAAGGAGGTCGGTCAGTTCGGCATGGACGTCGGTCAGCTGGCAGCCGAGCTGCGTAAGAACCGCGAATCCGCCCACGCCAACGGTACGAAGCGGCGATCGCCGGTCGAGGTGGTCCTTCAGGGCCTGACGAGTCGGAGCAGCGGCTCTTGATTTGGGGCACCCGGGGTTTGAACCCGGGTGCCTCTACAGCAGCGGCCGGGCGAGAGACAGCGCGTAATCCTCGGCCAAGTCAGTGAACCAGCCGCTCATCTCGAGACCAGCCTCCTCGTAGACGGTCTCGAGACGCTTGCGGGTGAACTTGGCGGAGATCTCGGTCCGCAGCTCCTCGCCGGCGGCGAAGTCGACCGTCATCTCGAGTCCCTCGAGCCGAATCGTTTGCTCAGCCAGCGAGCGCAGGCGGATGTCCATGCGGGCCTCGTCGACGTCGTAGCGAGCGACGTGCTCGAAGGCGTCGAGATCGAAATCAGCGCCCAGCTCGCGGTTGAGCACCCGCAGGACGTTCTTGTTGAACTCGGCGGTGATTCCTTCCGAGTCGTCGTAGGCGGCCTCGAGCCGATCGGCCTCCTTGACCAGATCGGTGCCGAGCAGGAGCCGATCGTCGGGGCCCATCAGGGCGGCGAGCCTGGAGAGGAAGTCGCGACGGGCGTCGGGGTAGAGATTGCCGATCGTGCCGCCGAGGAAGGCGACGAGGCGGCCGCCGTCGCCGTCGGGAATTCGCTCGAGATCGCGCTCGAAGTCGCAGACCAGGCCACGCACGACCAGGCCGGGGTACTCCTGCACCAGCATGTCGGCGGTCTCGTGGGTGATCTCCTCAGAGATGTCGACCGGGACGTAGGTGCCGAGGCAGCTGGCCTCGCGCATCGCGCTGAGCAGATGGCGCGTCTTGGCGGCGGAGCCGGAGCCGAGCTCGACCAGCGTCTGCGGCCTACCAGCCGTAGCGATGATCTCGGCCGCGCGCTCGGTGAGGATCGAGCGCTCAGCCCGGGTCGGGTAGTACTCGGCCAGCTCGGTGATCTGCTCGAAGAGCTGCGAGCCCAGCTCGTCGTAGAAGTACTTCGGCGCCAGCTCCTTAGGGTCAGCCGAGAGGCCGGCGCGAACGTCCCGCGCCATCGTCGCGGCGGCATCAGCGGCGAGATGGACCTCGATCGCGATCATGCGTCCCTCACACAGCGGATACCGGAGAAGATCTGGCGGCGCTGGGGCAGGTCCCAGTTGCGAAAGCTGGGGCGCATGACGCTGGGATGAGTGGCCCAGGAGCCGCCGCGCAGCACCTTGTAGGTGTCGCCGAAGAAGACCTCCGAGTACTCGCTGTAGGGGAAGGCCTGGAAGCCGGGGTAGGCGAGGAAGTCCGATGACGTCCACTCCCATGCCTGGCCGACTGACTGCAGCCTGGTTGAGGCGACCTCCCACTCCTCCTCGCTCGGCAGGCGCTTGCCGGCCCAGCGGGCGAAAGCATCGGCTTGGTGCCAGGAGACATGGAGGACGGGATGGGCCGGGTTGATCGGGTCGCGACCTCCCATTGTCGTCAGCACCCATCCCCCGCCCCCGTTGCGCTCCCAGTAAAGCGGAGGCTCAGCGGCGGTCTCCTCCATGAACTGGAGATACGCACCGTTGCTGACCGGAGTTCGATCGATTTCGAAGGAATCGATCTCGACCGCGTGGCGAGCGCGCTCGTTGTCGTAGGCGAAACCGCTTGCCAGGGCACCGATCTCATACTCACCGGCGCCAACGAGGATCACCTCCGCCCCATCGCCGCCGGAACCTCGTTCTCGCGGGACAGACGCACCAAAACGAGGCTTCAGCGCGGACGGGAGCCGATAGTCGTCGACCAGCATCAGCAGTTGCAGCATCGTCTCGTTGTGCTGCAGCTCGTGAGCCAGCAGCAGCTCGTAGACGAAACCGTCGCGCAGGAGGGGATCGTCGGAGTCGGGACTGAGATCAACCTCCTCCAGCACCTCGAGCGTGCGCTGGCGCACATCGGCGAGGTAGGCCCGCAGCTCGGCGTCGCGCAGGATCGGCAGCTCACCACGGGTCTTGCGGGGATTCTCGATCGCGTCGTAGAAGCGACCGAGGTCGCCGTGCAGCGGCTCCCGGCCGCCGATCGTCTGCACCAGCCAGAGCTCCTCGAAGTTGGCGATATGGCCTAGGTCCCAGGCCAGCGGACTGAGGATCGGCGAGTAGACGCGGTTGAGCTGCTCGTCGTCGAGCGCCTGGATCAGCTCCAACGTGCGCTGGCGCGCCTCGGAAAGGCGCGCCGCAATCGCTTCCTTGGAGCTGGACGTCACCTCGGTGGCGATCCGGAAACCCTAGCGATACCCGATTACCGGGGTATGAACTTCACAATCACGAACTGCATCAAATTCTCGATCTGGCAGGTAGAGAATTTGATGCAGTTCGGATGTGTAGGGTCTCGATCCGATGCGGATCGAGGGGACGAGCGCGCTGGTTGCCGGCGGGGCCTCCGGGCTAGGAGAGGCGACGACGCGGGCTCTGGTTGGGACCGGCGCCGCGGTGACGATCGCCGACCTCAACGCGGAGAAGGGCGAGGCGCTGGCGAGGGAGCTGGGACCGAGCGCGACCTTTATTCAAGCTGACGTGACCGACGAGATCGCGGTGTCGGCGGCGGTCGAGCGCGCTGCGAGCCACGACGACGGGCTGCGCATCTCCGTCTGTTGCGCCGGGATCGGCTGGGCCGAGCGGGTCGCTCACAAGGGCGGGCCGCACAACCTCGAGCTCTTCTCCAACGTGGTCAAGGTCAACCTGATCGGCACGTTCAACGTGCTGCGCCTGGCGGCGGCGTCGATGAGCGAGAACGAGCCCGACGCCGAGGGCGAGCGCGGCGTCTGCATCAACACCGCCTCGATCGCCGCCTACGACGGCCAGATCGGACAGATCGCTTACGCCGCCTCCAAGGGCGGCATCGTCGGCATGACCCTGCCGGCGGCCCGCGACATGGCCTCGCGCGGCGTCCGCGTGATGACAATCGCCCCCGGCCTCTTCGACACGCCGCTGCTGGCGGCCCTTCCCGAAGAGGCACGCGCCGCGCTCGGCGCCGGCATCCCCTTCCCCTCGCGCCTCGGCCGGCCCGAGGAGTACGCCCGTCTGGTCGAGCAGATCGTCGCCAACCCGATGCTCAACGGCGAGACGATCCGGTTGGACGGCGCACTGCGAATGCCGCCGAGGTAGCCGCCACAAACTGACTCGCCCGCGAACAACGCAGGCGAGTCAGTTGTGTCGTCAATCAACCCAATTACTAAGGTTTCACCAGACCCGTAGGGCTTGACTTTACGATTTCAACGGCAGTCCCGTTACGTCCCGTTACAACAGAGCGAAGCGGGTGTCCAACGTCTTCCGCCACCGGCGTGTAGGTCGAGCTTTTCGCACCGCTGATGCTCGTCCACCCAGTGCAGAGTGCGTCGCTACAACGCTCCCACCGATAGGTGAAGGTCGGTGCAGGCGTACCGGTCCACGTTCCGTTGGTGGTTGTCGCAGGAACCCCTTTGGTCGGAGTCGATGGAGAGACCACCGGAGGGGAGGTGTTTTTCGCTGGGATGCCGGTAAAGAATTCCACGTCATTACCGTATGTCGTCATTCCGGCGGAATTCGTAGCCACAATTCGATAGTGGTACGTGGTTTCTTTTGGCACGCTGATCACCTTGCTGGCGGCAACATCCACGGCACCCGACCCGACAGCCGTTGGATTAAAGGGCACTGTGGTGCCGTAGGCAGTTGTCAGGCCATATTCAAACTGATAGCTGGTGCTGGTGCTATGTGGATTTACCGTTCCCTTCAGAGTGGTTTCAAGCCCTGTTATTGGCGTGCCAGTAGTTGCGCTAGGGGCCGCGAGCCACCGCTGAACGCTTGAGGTAATGCGATTGTAGATCCAGGGATTACCATTTCGATCAAACTCAATCGAGCCAGGATCGAACGTTGCCCCTGCGACGGTTTTCTGGCCGACGCGACCCAGCTCTTCGCCTTTGGCGTTAAGTACAACTATGTACTTGCCTTCCTGCTCCAGGGTGCTCGAGGTGGCCCAGATGTTGTCTTCAGCGTCTATTGCCAGGCCATACGGCGACGAATTGATCTTTCCTTGCCCTATCGTGCCCAGATATTTGCCTTCGGAGTTGAACCCAACGATAGTGGAGGAATTGTTGAAGGCCCAAACATTGTCTTTGGAGTCAACGGCAATTGGTCTACTCAGGTGAAGTTCTCCAGTCCCACCCCAATTCACACTGTTGATCTGACGTATGTATTCCCCTTTGGAATTAAACTCCTGCAAACGATTATTTGGGAAGTCGGATGCCCATATATTTCCTTTGGAATCAATGTCGATGTCCGCCGGAGTCAGCGGACTATTACTCCCCCCGGGCGATCCAAACGAGCTTATGAATTCCGCCGAAACGTTGTTTTTTCTAATTTCTTTATTGCCTGCGATAAAGATGTTGTCGTTCGAGTCAATCGCAAGACCCATGGGTTCCACTTCTTTCATTTGATAGAAGTATTCCCCGCCTTCAGTGAAGAACTGTACGCGATTATTCAACGGATCAGCCACATAGACGGTGCCTATAGAGTTTGTCTCTATGTCCTCGGCACTATAAAATTGGCCGTTTCCGAATCCGAGAGAGCCAAACGAGAAGGAATAACCATAGTTCGGGATTGCACTAGCCGGCGAGGCGATGACACCAGCGATGACGAGCGTCGCGGCAAAGGCGACCACTGATCGGCGAGCCCGTGCCACACTCATACTTCCTCCTTGAATACCTGCTGCAACTGCACGACCATGGGCGTTAGACGCCCACTTTTCGTAGCGTGACTCATGCTTCATCTCCCATTTCTAGTTGACTGGTACTCGGGACCCCATTCTTGTCTACCTGTTGGTCCCCAGTCGTTGCTATAGATCCAGCTTCTCTATTCAGCAACGACCTACGAAGTATCCGTGCATGCAATGTGTTGTCAACAGTTTTTGCCAAGGATGGATAGAACTGTTAATTCGTGCCTCCTGCCTCGGGGTCGCGCCAGACTTCCTTGTGCCAGGGCGGGCTGATCGCGAAGCGGGCGTGGCTGGTGGCGGCGATCGGCTCCAGGGGGATCAGATGGACCTGAGCACGTGGAGTGAGGCGCTCGATGCGGGGTATGCCGGCGGTGTTGCCCGCGTGGCTGCCGCCGGAGACGATCAGGAGGTGAGTCTCCGGGCCCCAGCCGTTCTCGGCGCGAAGGCCGAGTGCTTCGGTCGTCTCCTTGACCGCATCGAGGCCGGCGTCGGAAGCCCAGCCGCCGACGGGGCCGGGCCGCTGGTTGTAGCCCTCGTGGGAGGAGGCGCGCTCATCGACCGATCCATCGGCCCGAATGCGGATCTGGACTCCCTCCCAGTCATCCCGGTGGTAACCCGCCTCGCCGGCGATCGGGATGCCACGAAAGGTGGCGGAGTCCGCATAGTAGGTCCAGTAGTGTTCATTGCGATAGAGGTATGAGCTACTTCGCAGGCTACATCCGGGTCAGCCGAGTGGGCGCCCGCACTGACACGCTGATCTCCCCCGAGCTGCAGGAGCGGGAGATCCGCCGTTGGGCGGCAACGCACGGCCACGAGGTCGAGATCCTGCCCGCCGAGCTGGACCAGTCGGGCGGCAAGGACGAGCGGCCGATCCTCCAGGGTGCGATCGACCGGATCGAGCGCGGCGAGCTGGACGGGGTGATCGTCTGGAACTTCGCCCGGTTCACCCGCGGCGGGCTCTCGTCGAGCATCCGGTTCCTCGAGGCGATCGAGGGCGTCGGCGGTGAGCTGCACTCGACCTCCCAGCCGATCGACTCGAAGACGCCGCAGGGCAGGATGCAGCGCAACATCCACTTCTCGATCGACCAGGCCGAGCGCGAGCAGAAGGCAGAAGAAATCGAGCGCTCGAAGGCCGACGCCATCGCTCGCGGCGTCTGGACGGCGCCTGTCGTGCCCTTCGGCTACCGCAAGAACAAGGACCGCCGGCTCGAACTGGACCCCGTCGAGGCGCCTGTGCGCGCCGAGGTGACGCGACGGCGCGGCGCTACAGCGGCGTCGTGGTCGGAACTGGCCGACTACATCAAGGCCGAGACCGGGCGCTCCATGCTGCCGGCGTCGGTGAGTGCGATGGTCAAGAGTCGCACGGCGCTCGGCGAGGCGCACCAGGGCGAGCACTTCAACCCGAAAGCCCACCCCGCGATCGTCGACCGTGCCACCTACGAGGCCGCGCAGCTCGACAACCCGAAGCCACCTCGCGGCGTCAACGGGCCCGCGCTGCTCATCGGGATCATCCGTTGCGCCGGGTGCCAGCGGCGTATGACAACGACGATCAGGAAGGGACGGCGCACCTACGGCTGCCGCCGCCGCCACGCTGGCGGTGACTGCCCGGAACCGGCCAACATCAGCGGCCACCTCGTCGATCCGTTCGTCGAGGGCGTCGTGCTGGAGAGGATCGAAGAGATTGCCTACTCGGCGTCGGAGCGCAACGCTGCCGTTGAGGACGCCGAGCGGGGTCTTGCCGAGGCAGAGGCCGAGCTGGCGCTGTACCAGGAGTCGATCCGCGTCGCCGATGTCGGCGCCGACCACTTCGCCGCAGGGATGAAGCAGCGGGCCTTTGACGTTGAAGTCGCCCGGCGGCTGCTGGCGGCGGCGAAGCTGGCGGCACCGGCCATCCCCGACCCAAGCACCCTCGGCGAGCTGTGGCCGGATCTCAGTATCGAGGAGCGGCGGCATGTACTAGGCAGCGCGCTCTCGGTGGTGTGGGTCAAGCGCGGCCGAGGAGTCGTCGCCGACCGCGTCCGTCTGATCCGCGTCGGGGCCGCACCGGACGGGCTCAGCGTCCAGGGCAAGCCCGCCGGCCCGCCGTCCCCCCTTGCCTGGCCTGACGTCGACCTCCCAGGAGAGGTGCGGCCAGCGCGCCCGGAGAACAGCGAGAAGGCCGCGACGAGCGCCAGCCCGTAGAGCCTCGTCGCCGTCGACCGGGCGCGCGTTGGTCATGGCGCAGCGACCTCCTCCTTCGCGACCTCAGCGAATATCGGCCGTCGCTCGCGGTCGAGGGTGCTGCGCTCACGGGCGTGGTCCATAACGAGGTCGGCCCGTTCGAGCGTGTAGCCCGTGTCCTCGAACGGGTAGCGGGCCCTGGCGATAGCCGCCGCCGCCCCGCCCAAGGTGCCGATGGCGAGCATCCGCTTGTCGCGCTCTGTCAGCTCGTCGTCGATCGCCTCGACGCTGCCCGCGGCACCCGTCTCGGACGCCATCTGCGCTCCGTCGTGGCCGAAGGCAATCGCGATTGCGCACTGGTAGAGGTCAACCGTCTGTTCGCGCTTCTGCACCGACATCAGAGCGTCTCCTTCCCCGTAGCCGCCTTCGCTGCGGCCACTGGATCAACCCGGCCCTCCTCAATCGCGAGGAGCACCTTGTGCTGGAGGTCGATCGTCGCGTCGCGGGCCTCCTGCACGACCTCGTCCCGCTCGTCGCCGTCCTCGGCCTCGTGCAGGGCCTCGGCGCGGTCCCAGAGCGTGTTGATCCGCGCCCGCTCAACGACGATCTCCGCAAGGGTCACTTCCTGCAGCGGCTCGCTGTCGGTGCGTTGGTCGGCGGGTTGCGACGGGCTGGGGTCAGCCTCCCGCTCACCGCCGAAGAGGTGGTACATGGCGCTGTCGAAGCCGCGCTGGTAGATGTGCTCGTTCTCGTGCCCTGCGGTGACAGCGAGCATTACCGGCAAGGTCTCCAGCGACCAAGCGAGACCGGCGACCAGCTCGGCGGCGGCGTACTTTCTGGAACCCTCGTCGCCTTCCCCGTCGACCGGAACTCTGGCGTGATGATGGGCGGGCGACTTGTTGACCACGCCGTCTTCGTCCTCGTACCAGCGACCGTTCTTCAGGTCGGAGTCAAAGACCATGTAGCCGCCGCGAAGGCTGTCGATCCCCGAAACCGCTACCAGTACATCAACCGCCTCTTCGAACTCTGCCGACTTCCTGAAACCAGCCATTAGGACCGACCTCCCGTTGACACAACCTCGTCGTTCCCGTCACGGATGGCCTCAAAGACCTCCCGCGCCAGCAACGCTTCCCGGCCGTTGTGCTCGATCGCAGCGAGCGTCGCCTTTTCAGCGTCGGCCTGCGTCTGCCCGGCGGCGTAGTAGTCGCTGTCTCCGGCCTGCACCCGGAGAAGGCAGGTATGTTCGTAGCCGACGCTGTGCTGCATGTTGTCCATGTGCTCCTTGGCGACCTCCCGTACTCGCTCCAGGTCGGTCACTTCCCGACGATCCCGTAGGCCGCGGATCAGCGGCGCCTCTCCCGACAGTTGCTCGGCGAGAAGGAGAAGGGCGTCGGCGTCGGCGTCGCGGAGCTCTTCGAGGCGGTTCTGCCACTGGAAGACGAGGCATTGGACGATGAGGTCGGCGTGCTCCGCTGGCATCTTCAGCGCCGCCATCAGCACTCACCCCTTGGACGACCGCCGACCGTCATGTGCCAGCGGCTCGCCTGGTTGGCGGCCTCGCGCGCCCACTCCTTCGCCTGCTCGTCACAGGTCAGTGGGTCTTCCGTCTTGACGAGCGTGAAGGCCGCGCCGTAGAGGAAGGCCCAGGTCACCAAATGGCCGGTGTCGATGTCGCAGGCGTGCTCGCCGCGCTGGTCGCTGATCGCCTCCGGTGGTAGCTCCTCCATGCCGATGAAGTCCTTCCAGGGCGACTCTTCGCCTCGGAGGGCTTCATAGGTGCGGACTGCCAGGGTGGCCCGCTCTGTGCCAGTAGCTGCACTCATCGGGCCTCCACCCCCACCCCGAACCGCCCCATTTGCTCTGTTAGCCATTGGGCGAACCCGAGCCGCTCGCCTTCGCCGGCGGCGATCTCTGAGGTGACGCGGGCGATCTCCCTCACGGTGTACGTAAGAACGTGGACGGGCGCCGACACCGTTGACTTCTTCTCGTGATCGGCAGGCACCCAGCCAATCTGCTCGACCACAGCGGCGACGCGGTCGATCTTCCTCAGCGCCTCGCGGCAGTCGTCTGGGTCGAGGCTCCCTTGCTGGTTGGCGCCAGGGAGGATCATCGTCTCCAGCAAGTCTGCGTCGGCGGCGATGACGCCAAGAACCAATCGGCGGAACCGGGCCACGAACTCTGCCGGGATCTCAAGCGCCGTGATCGGGGTCGTTGGCTCCCCCCGCGGCGGTGATGTTGCTGCCTCCATTTTGCTCCCCTTCTCGGCGCTGGTAAGGCGCCTAGTCGATCTTCAGAAGTCGATTGAAGGCTGAGCCGTCAACCGATTGAAGGCCAAGCTACCAAGAAAGGGCTGAACCTGCAATATCTGTTTCAGCCCTCAATTCCGAGAGGGCCGAGCCGTTTTCTGCAGAAGTAGGCTGAGCCAATGGAGAAGCCCCGCACCTACAGGCACCCCGACGATCCGCAGGAGATGGCCGCTCGCATTCGAGCGGCGAGGGCCTGGGCGGGCATGATGCAAAAGGAGCTGGCGGCGGCGATCGGGCGCAGCGTGAGCACCGTCGAGCGGATCGAGAAGGGCGACGCCAGCGCCATCGGGAAGACGCCTGAGAGGCGGGCTAGGCTGCGGCTCGAGGTGGCGAAAGCGACCGGGGCATGGATCGGGTTCTTCCTCGCGCCGTGGGGTGAAGAGGAACGCCGGCCAGCCGATCCCGGCGAGCACCGCGACCTCCTCACCGAGCTGGACGAGGAGGCGCGCGAGTCTCTACAGGCCCAAGGGGTCGAGCTGACGTGGGATGCCATCGCCAAGGAGGTGCTGGCGATTGCAATGCGCCGGGCGCAGTCCGAGGCGCCGCCTACTTCACGACCCGAAGATGAGGCCGAGGCGGAGGTTGACCTGGACCGTCTGCTCCCCGATGACGAAGACGCCGACGAAGCTCAATCCGGGCTCGCCTGAACTCGGGCGGCTCGGCCGCCGGGTCCATATCCCGAAGAGCGAAGAGCGAGGTGCAGGCGATCAGCATTTGGCGTTCGCGGTCGACCGCCGCCCCCTCGTCGGTCGGTTCCTTTACCCCGGCTTTGGCAGATGAAATCCCTGGAGTGGTCAGTGGTGTCCCGTCCATAAGTCGGGGGACCCTACATGCCGATTACCCGGACTACCCACTTTTAGGGGGAATTGGCGCTTAGCCGCTAAGCGCTTTCTTGATCTGGCTGATCCGCCCAGGCGACAGGCCCGCAGCGACGGCGACCTGCCTTTCGGTGAATCCTTCCTCTAAGGCCTCCATGATCCTCACGTCGCGCTCGGGGTTGAGCGCCTCGGCGCGGCGCTTTTGCTCGCGGATCTGCCGCAGGCGCGGCATGGGCTTCTTCGCGGCGGGGTTCACGGGAGCGTTTTCCTGGCGCTCCCCATCCCCATAACCCGGCGAGTTCGCAAAGGTTTTCGACGAACTCAACGGAGCGGTCGGGTCTCTTCGCCCCACCGCCAAGCGCCCCGCTCGAGCGGACGGGGACCTGGCGGGAGAGGGGGGTGTTTAACCCAGCTCGTACAGGGGGTCGGGGCCCCCGGTGCTGACGACGAGCGCGATGGCGGAGAGGACTTTGAGGTGGTAGCGGACAAGCTCAGGGCGGGGTCGGCCCGGCAGCTCGCGGCGGATCAGCTCGGACGACATCGGCCGGCGTCCCCGTCGAGCAAGGAGGGCCAGGATCGCCAGCCGAGTCCTGTGTCGACGCGCTGCGTCGCCCAGTGCTGAGTGCCCCTTCTGCCCCTTATCGCTGTACACGCTAATGCTCTCCAATAGTTGAGCGGTCGCGGGCGAGTATAGGGAAATGAAACGTTATTGGCTCTATCTCGGAACGGCCCGAGGCAGGAGGAGGCAGACGCCGCCCAAGGTGGCGCTGGTCAGATGCCGCGCAGCAGCTCCATCGCGGGGATGCCGAGCGCCTTGGCGAGCTTGGCGACGGTCGAGACCTGCATATCTCGCACGCCGCGCTCGACCCTGCCGACCTCGTTGAGGTGCATCCCTGCCTCGATGGCTAGACGCTCCTGCGTCCAGTCGCGATCCTTGCGCTGGGCCCTAACGTTGGCGCCCACGATCTTCTTCGGCTCCTCCACGGCCGCCGATCATTCAGAGCAGAGCCAATAGCGTCTAGAACCAATCACGTTGTATCTCGGCCGGGCAACAAAAAAGGAGCCCCCCGGCGATGTGCCGAAGGACTCCTTGTAAGGCGGGGCTATTGGTAGCCGCAGACGGGCCAGGGTGAGGGACCGGCTTCTCGGTACAGCCGCGCCGCCCGTTCGTCCTGCTCGTGCGGTGGCGCTTCGTGCGGGTAGCCAGCGCCGCCGACCGACCGCCAGGTCGAGAGCGTGAACTGGTAGGCGCCGTAGAAGCCGTTGCCGGTGTTGATCGAGTAGTCGCCGCCGGACTCGCACTCTCGGATGGCGGCGAGGACGGCTGCCCCCGGTGGGGTGGTCGCGGCGCGGTAGGCGGCTGCAGCGCGCTTGGCCTTCCGATGGTCGAAGAACTCTCCCTGCAGGTCCCGCCATCGCTGCTTGAGCTTCTTCTGCCAGCCGGGGGGGAGGCAATGGAGCTTCAGCCTCCAGGCTGCGATCGTCCTGGCCGGCGGGTCACCGCGGCGCCAACGAGACTCGTCCCAGACCTGGCCGATGAACTGCTTCACCGAGGCCGGGGAGTCGCTGTAGAGGATGCAGGGGTTGATGGTGGTGCTCGGTCGCAGGGCGGTCGACGGGCTCGACGACAGCAGCACGAGCGCGGCGAGCGCCCCTCCTATGAGTAGGGCGACACGTCTGATGGAGACCTCCTGTTGGACTACAGGGCGGCCCGACAGATCCGGCAAAGCCGGGCGGGCTTGATGCGGAAGGTCAGAGCTGGTCCCTCAGCTCGCGGATCTCGCGCCAAGCGGCAGCGCCGAGCGACATCGCGACGACGAGGCGGTGCCGCTGTACGGCGTCGAGCTGACGAGCGGCGCCCATCGCCCAGCCAGCAATGTCGGCAGCCTCCTCCTCCATCTCAGCCAGCAGCTCGTCGACAGGGCGGTCCCAGCCGGTGTTGCCGTGCTTCGCCTCGTAGGCGTCGAGGCGCGCGAGGACGATCGCCCCAAACTCGTCGGGTCCGCGGACTCGATCGAGCAGGTCGGACTCGAGGCCGAGATCGCGCTGCACTACTTGACGCCGGTCGATCCTTCTGGCGTCGACCAGCCGATGGCGGCATAGCCGGCGACAGCGACGACCAGGCCGAGCTCTTCGCGGTCGAACTCGCCAGTCGCTACCCACCGGGCGGCAATGGCGACCAGGCCAGCGACAGCCGGGACGAGCACCTTCGGGACAGGGATCAGCGGCTTCACTCTCTCGAGCATGGGAATCCTCCTAGTTGACGGGCTTGAGCCCGTAGTGCTTGCGAATGCGGTTGACCTTCCGGCGGGCCTTGTCGTAGGCAGGCGTTCCCTTCTTGCCTTCCGCCTCAAGCCGGATCAGGCGGGCGAGCCGGAGGACGTACCGGAACGGGTAGCCGCTGCCGGGGTCGACGTGGCCGCCGCCGGCAATGCCGAGCTGGGCGTGCGAGACCACGCCTGAGCGCACAGCTGCACCAGCGACACCGATGCCACGGCGGATCGGGATGTCGTGCTTGCCCGACCAGTAGGCGATCCAGCCCGCGGTGTTGTAGAGCTGGCGCGACGCCTGCTTGGCCCACTCCGCTCGCTTCGTCGAAGCGAACCCGATCTGCTCGATCGACAGGCAGACCGGGTTGAAGCTCGACTGGGTCCACGCCTTGCGATCGTCGGGCACCATCCGGGCGTCGTGGCCCTCGGCGTCGTTGGCGACGTGCGAGCTGGCTTCGACATCAGCGCGATCGAAGAAGTTGGCGAGGTCGCTGAGGTCGCCCACCCCCGGCCGGTTGTGCCCCTCGGTGGTGTGCAGGACGATCAGGCGCGGGCGCTTGCCGTCGCGCGATGACTGATTGCGGACGTTGTGCTTGACCTCGGGCTTCATCGTCGGTAGCTCGTGTCCGGGGCGCCGTGGAGGTGGTCGCCGTGGTCGGGGAAGTGACCGGCGATCCGAACGCCGTTCTTGATGTAGAAGCCCGCGGGCCCGAACAGCTCCAGCCAGTCGCCGGCTCCGTTCTCAGTGCGCTCGTCGACCCACTCCTGGAACTCGATCATCTGCGCGACCGTCGCGAAGATCAGATCGACCGCCCAGCCAAGGGGCTCGTGGTAGTGCCAAGAGTTGACGGCATGGCCGCCGTCCGTGGTCGCGGTGACGGTGACCGCGTAGCCCTTCTCGTCGGCGAAGCGGTAGGCCAGGGCGATGAAGCGCTTGACCTGATCGCCGATGTCGGCGGGGTGCCCGTCGAGCATCGACACGCGGAAGGTGCCGACGCGCCGCTTGTGGACGCTCTGGACCTTCTGCTTGGCGCGACGGGCCTTGAGGCCGAGCCGGGTGGCGAGGGAGAAGTGCTTCGCCTCGTAGGCCTTCCGGCGGCGCTTGAGCAGCTTGCGGTGTTCGGAGCGCAGCTCGCGCTCCTCTGAGCGAAGGGACATACGGACCTCCTCGAAGAGGGTCGGGATGGAGCCGGGCGCGGCCCGGCGTCAGGTCATTCGGTGCAGACGCGAACGCCGAGGCGATTCACGGTGCAGACAACGTCGCCAAGGACGCCGCCGGGGTCGTCGAGCAAGCCGGGTTTGACTTGACTCGTTTCCTCGGCCGCTTCCTGGTCAACTTCTGCGGCTGGTGTGCTCTGCGCCCCTTCGACGGGCGCTGGGTTGGATGCAGGCGTGGGTGACTCTGGCTCAGGCCCGCCCCCGGTCTTCGGCGGCTTCTTGCCGCCCTCGTCGCCCTTGGGAGGCTTCGATCCCCCACCGCCGCCGGCCGGTGCCGGCGCGGGCTGCTGGCCCGCTTGAGCGGGCTGTAGGGCATCACCTCCTCGAACGGCTGGCGCCTTCACGCCTGAGCCGGGCGCTGGGCATGGATAGCCGACCTTGAAGAAGGCGATGCAGGTGTCGGCGATGTTGCGCTTGCGATCAGTCAGGCGTCTGATGCGCTGGCACTCGGCGCTCCCCGGCGCCTTGGCACACGCAGACCGTTCAACCTTGGTGATCTTCGTGTCCTGCTGGAAGTTGACGACGATCGCAAAGGCCACCGCCCCGATTACGAGCAAGCACAACGCGGCGATGGCGCCGATGAAGAGGACTCGCCCGCGTTTAGCGCGGTCGACGATGCGCTCGATCTCGGTCATCCGATGACTCCTTTCAACACAAGAGCGGTCAGGACACCGAGCACGCCAGTAACGACCAGCGACACGGCGGCGGTGTAGAGCGCGTTGGTGTTGCGGTCGAAGGCCTTGGTGAGCAGCGCGACCTCCTTGCGCAGAACGGGGATCTCCTCGACCTCGCCCTCAACCTCGCCGATGCGCCTCTCGAGGCGGTCCTGCCGACCGGAAATCAGGCTCATAGGGGAAAGGTCAGACACGGCTTCCTCCTGCAGTCGTGGGTTCGGGTGGGGGTTCGGTTTCAGTCGGCCGCAGAAACCTTCGGCTTCGTCGAGCGTTGACTAAGATGCTCAGCCGTTTTCATTCCAAGCAACCCAAGGAGGTCGCGGGGTATGGGCGTCAGGAACATGCGGGCGATCTGCCCGAGCTGCGGCGGCAAGATCCACACGCAGCCGAAGGGCCTCGGCCATGTAACGATCGGCAACTCCAGGGCGCTGGCCCAAACCGGAACCGAGTGCCCGAACTGCGGCGTCGCCCTGAGCGGCAAGGTCGGGATCGACAACCGCGCCATCCTCGCCGCCGACGCAGACAAGGGCTTCATTCAGCGTGCGAAGGAGGAGGCGGGGCTTGTCGATGCGGCGCCCGACCAGATGGACGACGAGCTGGCTAGGCGCACCGCTGATTGGAAGAAGCAGAAGCGCGGTCGCTCGTGGCTTCGCCGATCCGCCTGAGTAACTCAATCGGTCCCCGCGAGGTTGTGTTTGGGCGCGATGCGCCCTATGCTCTGCATCGTTCAAGCAAATGCCCCGGCAGCGGTAGGACGCCCCGGGGCCGACACCGAAGGAGTTAGCTTCGATGCACAAGCGAATTTACAGGGCGGTTCCGTTGATGGTTGTGGCGCTGGCGTTGCTTCCGTCGAGCGCCCAAGCACTTCCCTGCACCCACCACGTCTGCACGGAAACCTTGACCGCCACGCCGCACGTCAAACACTGGACGGCACAAGGCCGCACTAAGGGCACGAGCTGGGTGCTCTACCTGAACATCTATGCGGGAGGGAAAGAACTCGAATACCGCCTGCTGCCGGGCAACTGCGATGCGTCCTACGCAGGGCCGAAGACCGTCGCCGTACTCCACGCTTGCACCGCTGCCTCGAAGCTCGACTACGCCTCCCTTAAAGGCCGGCAGAGACTCCACATCGAATACCGCTACATCTACGAAGGGCGGGGACGCTAAGCGCTAGGAAAAGGGTGACCCAGAGCGCTCGAATGCTCTGGGTCACTTACGCAGCGTGCAGGAAGTAGAGCAAGGAGCTATTGGCCGAATCAATGGTGCCCTGTTTGTAGCGCCCTTTGATGGTGTGTTTAGCGGCAGACAGAGTGAATCGGTAGGTCTGCGTGATCTGCGCTTCGACCACTGAAGAGGTCGGGCCGGTGAATGCGGCTTGGTGGGAATCGTCGGCCCCTTCGTCAAGGCTCAGAGTGCATCGAATCTGTTTGATTTCGGTGGCTTTTACCCGGAAGGATGCGACGACCAGAAGGATTGATTCAACGGCGGGTGTGATTTCAAAGCTGAGGTTAGGGATATCCGCAAAAGCTTCGCCGGTCGCAAAGCTTCCCGAGCCGTACGCGATACCTGACGTCAGTTTTGCCTTCCGGGACGTGACCGCTCCATCGGCGATCTTGCCTTCGGTTGCGGAGAGGGCTTTCGGCGTCCGTTCGTCGCTGAGCCGCGAGTCATTCCCGGCGGCTGCCGTCGAGGCCGTTGTTCCCAGCGCGCGCAGCGCCTCTGTCCCGGCGGCTGCCCCGGCCGATGGCTTGAGAGCATCGGCGATCATGGCCGCGACGATCGCTTTGTTGGCGATGCTCAGCGTCCCGTCTTCCGCCAGCGTCGCGTTGCCTTTGATCGCCTTGTAGACCACATCCCCAGTGTTCTGCACGATCAAGAGCTGCCCCGTGGCGCCCGTGGCCGGTTTGGCGATGCTGTCGGCGAAGTCCTTGAAGGCCTGCGGCCCGTTCGGAGCCTCCCCTTTTTCTTTCGGCACCTTGAGTTTTAGCGCGCCATATTCTTCGGGCATCAGGTCTTCCTCCTACGGTTCGGGCAGCTCGGTGGGCAGGGTGTCGGCCAGGTCGGCCCAGTCGGTGAACGCCGCTTTGACTGCGGCCCAGTCTTTGAAGCCGGCGGCGATGTCCCTCCAGCTCACACCCGCGATCGCTTCGTAGTCGAGTACCTCCCACGCCGGCACCGCAGCTCGAAGCCGAGTGCTGGTCCGCGCTACTTCAGGCGTCTCGGAGGCCAGTGTTCGGATGTAGTGCGCCCCAGGGACAGGGGTTCGGGACCGGACAATCACTCGTCGTGTCCCTGTAAGGGTCGGCTTGGGTGCCAGCTTGATTGACGGCAGCCGTCCCCTCGCCCAGCCGACCGGCTCGCGGATCGCTTCCCGGATGTCGGCCTCGCTCATCTCCGGGGTGAGCACCACTCCGACATATTGCGCGAGGTAGGGAAGCGATTCGACCGGGCAGTTGTCGACGTCGAAGAGGATCGCCCACGGGGGTCCATCGTCACGTTCGCGGACCAGCTCATGAACTGGCTGCAGGGTTCCGCACCAGCCTTCGCAGAACTGGCGCAGCACGTAGCCAGTGGCGGGATCGGCCACACGGTTGTAGCCCAGCGCCTCGTAAAGCTGCTCCCAGACCTTCGAGCCATCGTCAGCGAGCGGGGTGAGCGGGTCGATGACGATCGGCATCTACACGACGCTCACTTTGATTTCGCCAGCTTTGGTCAAGGGTGCGACGCCAGCGAGCGCCACGCTCTCCTGAACTTTGGGCGCTTCTCCGGTTGCGAGCTTGAGGGTCACCACTCGATCGAGACCGGCAACGCGGTCAGCCTCACTGATCAGCTCGTTGCGGTAAACGGTGTTCCTCAGAACCCAGCCTGCAGAGTTCGACACGTCACCAAAGCCAGTGGGCAACCCCCAGTTGGCTGGCGACAAGTAAGACGCCAGCCGGGCTTTGACGGCGGCGCTGACAGCGGCTGGTTCGTAGCCGGGCAGCACGGTGACTTCGAGTTCGACGGCGATCGTCGTGTAGGTCGGGTCGTCGACGAAGTTGAGGACCCCGCTCGGCACCTTTTCTTCTTGCCGCTCCAGCAACTCAGCCTTGACGGGGGCGCCACAGGCCAGGCCCGCAGCGTCGATCGGTACCACCGTCACGCAGAACGGTTCTTCTTTGTCGGTTTCGGCGTTGTAAGCAGGGAGGCAGAGGGCGCGGGCGATACCGGCAACGGCGCGGGCGTCGATCTCGAAGTCGCCGGGGAGGATCAGCGACAGTGAGAGCAGTTGCAGTTGCTCGACCAGGCGGTCGAGGTAAGCGTCTTCCTCCTCGGCGTCAACGCCGCCGGAGCTGGCGTCGGTGAGGGCGATCACGGAGACGAAGGCAAGGGCGTCGTCGAGCGTCGGCGCGTCGGTGAGCCCGTTGGCGTCTTCCCCCGCTTCGACCGCCTGCAGGATCACCTCTCCGGCTTTCGTCGCCGTTTTGGTGGCTTCGACGGTGACGTCTTCGATGGTGCGGAACGCAAAGGCTTCGTCGCCTGTCGCCGTGATGGTCACGAGCGTTCCGGCCGGGATCGTGTAGCCGGCGTTGTCGATCATCGTCCAGGTGCTGGCCACGGTGGCAGCCGCGGCCTGTACCGGCGGCACGTTGACGACCGATTCCCCAAAGCGCTTGAAGGCTTCCTTGGAGATTCGGGCTGCCTGTTCGCGGTTGGTCGACGCGATCCGCGCAAAGGCCTTGGTCAGGAAGGTCTCCAAGTTGCCCTCCGCTGGCACCCAGCCCTCAAACGCTGCTTCAAGCGCTTCGAAAACTTCGCTCTCGAGCGTCAGCGCATCGTTTTCTACAAGCGCCTCGACGAAGTTAGACACCAGCGACCTCCTCCCTTCGGACCGAGATCCGTTCGATCATCTCTTCGACCTCCGCGCGTCCTGCGACCCGAGCTCGTGGCTCATCGCGTTCGACGGCGGCGAGGTAGGCATCAGCGTTCGGAGTGGCGCTCATCTGACTGAAGAGACGCCGCGGCGCCCCAAAGTCGGGAGCCTCGATCCGCGACCCGACCGGCGTGCTCATAGTCGCGAAAATGCAGTCCTCGACCTCCCGAGCTGAATCCTGCTCAACGGTCACGAGCTTGCCGGGGGCGAGGATGGTCGGCTCCGTCTTGACCCCGAAGTCGTAGATCGCCTTGACCTCCTCGGCGGCAAGGGCTCGCTCGAACACGGCGACCTCATCCATCGACCCCTTCAAGAGGCTGCCGGTGAAGGCCGCGATCTGGAAATTGCCCGCGCCTTCGTAGGTGTTGATATGCGCTTTCGCGGAGACCAGGGCGCCATTGAGGTAGAGGGTTGCCAGGTTGTTCGCGTCGTCGAAGACCACCGCGACGTGGACCCACTGTTTGTTGCCGGGCCAGGCAGCCGTCCAAGTCGTCGCATTTCCTGCGCCTTGCTTGGCCTGCCAGATGACATCTTGGGTAGCGGCAGCAAGCCAGAGGAACGGGCGCGTGGGGCCGCTGCCGCTGAAGATCACATGGTTCCCGCTCGTGTCGTCGCGATAGACCCACCCCATATAGGTCCGAACCGACCCGACAACGAACGGGTTGTAAGCCGAGGTGACGAACTGCGTCGATCCGTTGAAGGCGGTCGCCTGGTCGTTGTCCCTGGCTGCCAACGGGCCAGGGACACCGCCGATCGTCGGCGCACCGCTCGCTGTCCCGTTTCTGGCGTTTCCTGATTTGTCGGTCAGCCCACCGGTGGCACCGAGGCGCCAATAGAGCGACGGGTTGAGTGCAGCCACGAGGTCTTCATAGGTCTGCAGGCGACCCGGCTGGAGGCGCAAGGGGTAGGAGAAGTGGGGCACACGGGTCGTAGCCACCGCAGGCGCTCCTTTCACCGGCAGAGCTGCCGGTCGGCGGGTTAGAGGGAGACGTCAGGTTCGGTGGCGTTTGGCCACCACTGCAAGATCACCGGGGGCCCGTCGAGTGGCTCTGCAATCAGCGCCCGGTCACCGCGCTTCGGGTAGAAGATGCCGGCGGCGCCAACGTACGGCGTCCACGGCATCGGGTCCTTGGCGAGCAGAGGGTCGAGCGCCTCGACCGTGCAGCGCACGTACTGGCCCTCGGCGACGGCGTCGTCGAGGATCTCCCCGGTGCGCAGTTCAGGCGGCGGCAGAGCGACGGCGCTGGCGGTTAGGTCGACAGGATCGCCCATCAGTACCCCTTCGGATGACGCTTAGTTGAGAAGGCGGCAAGGTCCGAGGCCGAGTAGTTCGGCTTGCCCACACCGCCGCTGATCCCGCCACACTCGAAGAGGTCGCCCAGCACCTCGATAATGACGTGTTCGGTGCGGGGGTTGCCGGTGCCAGCCTTGTCGTGGACGGTGATGAACTCACCCTCCCCGGCCTCGCCCCACGAGACGAAGCCGGAAGTCGTCAGACGTGCCCCGAGCAGGCCCACCTCCATCAACCCGGCCGAGACGTAGCCTGAGCAGTCGTAGCCGTCAGGCCCAGCCGCACCCCAGACGTAGGGCTTGCCGATCTGACTCTCCAGCCAGTCGTGCAGTTCCTGTGCCTTCGGGTTGTCGCCAGCAGTAGAGGTGTCCGAATCGGCAGAGGAGGAGGTCTTGTTGGGCGGCTCCCCCAGCGGGGCGGTTGGCTTGCGGATCTTGATCGTCAGCAGGCGAGCGTCGGCGTCACCAGTGAGCGGCCCTTCGACTGACTCGACCAGATAGCGCCCGCGACCTTCGCCAGTCTTCGCCTTTCGGTTGGAGCTGACCGCCGCCTTCTGGCCTTTACGCAGCGGCGCGTCTCCGAACCCAACGCTTGCGGGGCCGTACCCGGCGAGTGTCACTACTCCCCCAGGTGGCACCGACCACTCTTTGGCATAGGCGTACACCGTGGCGGTGGTGATCGGCTTGTTGCCGTTGTAGTCGAAGTCGACGTCCTCAATGCCCGGCGTCGAAGGCGTCGGCGAACCCGGCTCGCGCTTGATCGCCAGCCGCACCATTCCGCGAGCCAGTTCGTACTCGTCGATGAAAAAGAAGCGGCCGGCGACAAAGAATGCGCGCCAGTTGACGTCCTTGGCAAGCCGCTTGATGGCGGTCCAGTAGTTCTCGTCTTTGCCGACCTCGAAGGAGAAGGGCTCGGTCGTGACTTCCTCGCCGGCAAGCCCACCCCTGAAGGCGTCTGCCCACTCCGCCGCCTCTTTCTCCCAGGGCCCATAGTTGCCGGCGCCGTTGCTGGGGTCGCCAGCACTTGAGCGCTGTACAGCCTGGGCAATCTCGTGCGGCTTTGCGTCGGGGTGCTGGCGGAAGTAGGCGAGCGCTCCGGTGGAGGTCGATTCGTAGCCCTTGAGAAACCCGGTAACGGCTTCCTCGAGATCGTTGGGGTTCCCACTGAAACCGGAGACAGACTCGGGTTCAATCTGCATGTAGTTGCTTGAGAAGGCCCCCAGGCCGGACTCAACAATCAAGGCCTCCATCATCGCCAGCACCACCGGTGGAGGTGACGAATAGGACTCAGCCGTTCGCAGAGCCCTGTCGCCGATGTCGACCTGCGCCGAAGTCGCGTCCTTGCCCTTTACCGTCAGACCATCGACGTCGCCGACGCCGTGGTCGCGGTTCGCCTTCGCGTCTTCCTTCGCCGCCTTGCCCTGCTCTCGGCTTCTGATCGGCTGCTTTTCGTGGAGCTGGGGGCAGTAGTAGGGGATCTTCGGTTTGGCCTCTCGGATGAGGCTGATCACGAACTCCGCCCGCGTGACTTCGTCGGGCTGGCCGCGGCGGGCAGCGACCTTCTTCGGGCCCTTTAGCTGGCGAAGCACATTGATCGCGCGTTCCTCGAAGGCGATGCTGAAAGTCGTCGCGGCCTTCTTGGTCCCGAGGTAGGTGAACTCGAGCCCGTCGATCTCGGCGTTCCAGTCTTCGGAGAGCAGCGCGACGTCGAGCAGATCCAGAGACTCGTCGCGCAGGTCGGCGGCGATCGTCGAGCCGCCGCCGAGGGTGCGCTTGAGCGTCGGCGTTGGCAGCATCGCGCCGCCTATCTCGATGGCGACGCTGCGGCCGTCGCGAAGGGTGAGGTGCTCGAAGTCTGAGGTATGTCCCTGCAGGCGGTCCGGGATCGCTTTTGCGTTGGCGACCGCGGGGCTCACAGCTTCAAGACCTTGCCGGGCGGGAGCTTGCGGGTCGGGTCACTGAGGCCGTTCTTGTTGCCGATCGACTGCCACTCTCTCCAGTCGTTGTAAAGCTCCGCGGCGATCGACTGAAGCGTGTCCCCTTTGCGCGTGGTGTAGGTGCCGCCGACCGCGACGTTCTGTGCGACCTTCCCGCCTCCACCGCGTCCCCTGCCGCGGCGACGACGCTCCTTGACGACATCGGGACGCTGGTACAGCAGCAGCTTCAAGGTCAGGCGCTGGCGCAGCAGCGTGCTGTCCTCGTCGTCATCGCGGATCGCTTCCCCGTAGTCAGGCTCGCCGCCGAAGACCCAGAGGCGCCCGTCGCCACGGTGAATGGGACCAATGGCCTTGAACGGCTGGGCGCCCGGTTCGCCGAGGCTGAGGATCTGGTCGAGCTGGCGCTGCACGGAGTTGCCCTGCGCCAGCCCGTTGAGGTAGATCGGCACGTCCTGTTGGAAGGGTGGCGGGCTAGTACGAGTGGTGATTCCCCGGCGCCCCCCGGCGCGGGGGGTGACTTCCCACCCGGCGACACCGGCAGTCGGCGTCGCCGGACCATCGCCCATCTGGACCTTGATGTCGACCTTGGGATCGGCGCAGACCAGCCGTAGGTACTTCATGCGGTCGCTGCGTCGTCCTCGGCGACCTCGGCAACGGCTTCGGCGACCTGCCTTGCCCCGATCTGGACAGGGACCCTGATCTCCTGCTTGCCCCTGCCTGGGAGTGAAAGGGGACGCGGGTCGAGCGGGGTCACACGGGCGGCGGTCGGGAGCTGCAACACCTCGGGACCGCGCTCGCCGACTTCGACGACGCCGCTGCGAGCGATGTTGCCGCCCCCCGCGAGCCGCGGGATATCAGGCACCCCGATGGCGAACCCTCCGAATGAGCCCGGACCCGGAGGGTCGATCTTTGGGACTCGGAACTCAAGGCTGTTCCACTTGTCGATCACCCAGTTGATCGCTGAGCGAAAGCCCTCCTTGATGAAGCCGAAGATGTCCTTGCCGACTGCGCGCAGCCGGCCGGGGAGGCTGGTGAAGAACGCGATCATGCCCCTCCACTTGCCGATCACCCAACTCACCACGCTCGAGGCGGCAGCCTTGATCTGCCCCCATCGGTCAAGGACCAGCTTCACGGCGATGCCCAAGGGCCCGCCCAGGATCGCGATGATCGTCTTCCAGTGAGACTTGACGAACCCGAGCACCGACTGCACGGCGCCGGAGACAGCCTTCTTGATCGAACTCCAGTGCGTGATCACGAGTGCAACCGCGAGCCCCAGCGGGCCGAGGAGAGCGCCGACGAGCAGCGGCCAGTTCGCCTTGACGAAGCCGATCACCGATCCGACCGCGCCCTTGATCCAGTCGAAGGCGGTGCCGAGCGCGTTGGTCACCCACTCGATCGTCGGGCCGAGGAAGTGGAACTTTTCGTTGAGGAGGATGATCGCGGTGATCGCCAGGCCGATCCCGGTCGTCATCATCACTCCGCGCAAGGTGAGCCCGAAGCCCGCCATCGCGATTTTCAGCGCGTTGAGAGCACCCACCCCCGCCGCCAGGGCGCGGAAGCCCTGCACGAAGCGAATGAACTTCGCCAGGCCGATGATCGTCCGACCAACACCACCGGCGAAGAAGCCCATCGCCGTCGAGAGCGGGCCGAGCGCAATCGCGAACGCTGCCGTCCCGATGACCGCAGTTTTCACGGGCTTGGAGAGCTTGCCGAAGGCTTTGGCTGCGCCAGCGATCTTGGGCCCGGCGAACTCCACGAAGTCGATCAGCGGAGGAAGTAGTTCCTGGCCGATCGTGACCCCCAGGTCGACGACCTGATTCTTGAGGATCTGCAGTTTCGAGGCGACCGTCTTGTAGCGCTTGCTCGCCTCTTCGGTGAGCGCGTTGTTTTCCCGCCAGGACTTCGCCCCCAGGCCGAGGCTTTGCCGCAGCAGCTTCCCGGCACCCGAAGCCCGTAGAAGGGTGTCCTGCACCCGCGAGCCGCGTAGCTTTGGGCTCAGCTCGTTGAGCAACGAAGGGACATCCTTCCCCTCTTTCTTAAGCCGCGAGAGGCCTTCGACCCAAGTCACGGTCGCGCTGGCCGCGTCCTTTTTCCACGCTTTGGCGAACTGGCCGGAAGAGAGCCCGGCGACTGCTGCGAAGTTTTCGAGTTCCTTGCCGCCGCCGGAGACCGCCGAGTTAATCGACTTGAAGACCTGCGACATCGACGTGCCACCCGCCTCGGCCTCGATCCCCACGGAGGACAGGGCGTTGGCAAAGCCGAGGATCTGCGCCTCGGACATCCCGACGAAGTTGCCGGCGGCAGCGAGGCGCAACCCCATCGAAGCGATGTCCTTCTCGGTCGAGGCGCCGGCGTTGCCGAGCGCCACGATCGTCGACCCCAGCCGATCGAACTGCGACTGGGGCATCTGGGTGATGTTGGCGAAGCGGGCGAGGGTCGACGCGCCTTCCTCCCCGGCGAGATTCGTCGCTACACCGAGGTCGGCGACAGTGCGAGTGAAGCCGAGGATGGCCTGCCGCTTGATCCCCAGCTGACCCGCCGCCTCGGCGATTTCGGCGAGCTCGTTGGCCGCGACCGGGATATGCGTCGACATTGACCGCAGCCCGCCTTCCAGCTCCTTGAACTGCTGAGGCGTGGCGGCGACCGTCTTGCGAACGCCGGCAAAGGCTGATTCCCAGTCGATTGCTGCCTTGACCGCGAGCCCGCCCCCGATGGCGAGGGGCAGGGAGACGTGGCGAGACCACGTCTTGCCGAAGTCCTTCATCCGTTGACCGGCAGCGGCAAACCTGCCCAGCGCTTTCGCACCGCGCAGGCCCATCGCCTCAAGGGTCGCCGTTGATTCGCTGACTTCGCGCTTGAACTGGCGCTGGCCGCGGAGTCGCAGCCGAACGTCAACCGAGTTCGCCCGTACAGCCATCTACTTTTTGCCTCTCTTGATCGACTTGCCGAGCGAGTCGACGATGAAGTTCGCCAGCTCGCGCCTTTGGTCTCGCTTGATGGCGGCCAGGTGGGGCGCCCTAGCGAGGAGACTGAGACGCACGGCGGGGTCGTCGCTGCTTAGGAACAGCGAGCCGTCAAGGCCGAGCGAATCGAGGTATGCGGCCTGCTTGACCTCCCCCCAGGCTCCTATTCCCCCAGGAGGCCTTGGTCGATCTCGTACTCGCGGCCCTTGCGCCAGGAGATGATCGCGTTGAGGTGGTCGATGATCGCGTCGGGATTCCGCCGCAGCCCATCGTCGCCCTCGGGGGAGAACGTCTCAAGGACGATCTGCCGGGCCTGGTCGACCCCGTCGATCCCCAACACATCGGCGAGTTCCGCGTCGAAGCGCACCGGCTGCTCATGCTCACCAACGAGCACCTCGAACTTCCCGGTGTCCTCAATGCGGACGAGGACCGCGTCGCAAGCCGCGACCAGGAAGTCGGCGGCGATCTCCATGTTCTTCTTACCGCTGGCACCACTGCGCTGCGCCGATTCGATCTTCCGCGCGACCTCTTCGGTGGCCTTCTCCGACATCAGCCGATAGCGGACTTGGAGATCCTCGTAGTCCGGCACCCGTAGGGTGAGGAATTCCTTGCTGACGATCGCCTCCCGCTGCGCCTTGACGCGAGCGAGCGAGCTGCCGAACCTCTCCTTGGCCGTGCCCTCCGTGGCGGGCGTCTCGGTTGGCTCGCTCACGGGCCGACCTCCCCGTGAGTGCTGATCTCGACCTCGAACTCCCGCGGATCGCTGGAGCCGGCGTCGTAGTTGCCGGTGTTGACGCTCTTGAGCAGGCCCGTCCAGGTGTTGAGGACCCGGTAGGCGACTCCGTTGGCGTCGATGGCGTTTTCGACCACGCTCGCTTCGGGTTCAAACCCGATCAGCGCCTTCAGCGCGATGATCTCCTCGTGATCGCGGTCGGGCACCATCTCGCCCGTCAGGGTCACGTTCTCGACCGTTGCCTGCCCGAGATGGGCACGCTGCTTGCGCCCGCCGCCGGGGAAGGTCTTGGACTCCTCGGAGTCGACCATCCCGCCGTCGCGCTTGTTGAAGACGAACGAGTACTCGCGGCCGTTGACCGTGAGCGTGCAGCTCGCCTGATTCGATAGCTGAGTGCTACTTGGCATTCTCGTTCCCTCCTGCTAGACGGACTCGTTGGATACGACCGTGGTGAGTTCGATCACCTCGGAGAACTTGGTCGGCTGAAGAACCTGATTGGCGATCAGCTTCCCGACCGACCCGTCATCCGGGTTGATCTCCTGGGTGACCGTGACGCTCGAGGCGTAGAGGGCGCGGACTGCACGTAGGGGCGCGTGAACCTCGTTGATGATCGCCCCTTCGGCCTTGCCCCTCGTCTCACCCTCACCGTCGAGCTGTTTGAACATGTAGCGCTTGAGCACCTTCCGGGCCTTGGACGCCGCCAAGAGCGCGGTGCGGGCGTTGGAGAGGGCAAGCCAAGCCTTCTCGGTAACCGGATCGGCCAGGGTGCGCCAGCCGAAGGTGGTCGGCTTGCCCTCGTCGATGATCGAGACGATGACTCCGGCCTCGTTCAGCGCTTTGCGCTGTTCCTCGTCGTAGGTCTGGGTCAGCCCGATCACGAACTGCGCCTTGCCCAGGTCACCGGCGGCGGGCTGGTTGGGGTTCCCCGTCTGTAGACCGACGCGGGCGAGCTGGCCGACGAAGCGAGCGGACGGCGGTACCGTCCGCGTAGTTCCCTCGGTCAGGCCCGGTGCGATCTCCCAAGGCGCGAGCACGGCCGTCTGCTTGTTGCCTTCGAGCGCGCGCAGCGCGCCCGCATCGCCGATCAGATCCGCCTCGTCGGCGCTGTCAACGCCATCGAGGGCCGGGACCCGCTTGGTCGCCTTGCAGTGCGCCATGACGACCTCGTGGACGGCTTCGGTGGTATAGCCGGGTGCGGCCACTGGGCCGAAGCCGAGATCCTCGGTGAAGAGCGCAAGTGCTTTCGCGAGGACTTCCGCCGTCACGTTCTCCCGGTCGTCATCGCCACCGGCCAGTGCAACCGACTGGACATCGGGGTCGGTTGCACCGAGGGCTTTGAGGGTGATGTAGGAGGAGGAGGAGGCCCACGCCACCGCTGCCGCGATGTCGGCCAGCTCAGGCGATTTCTCCTTGAGTACGTCGAGGTAGCTGACGGTGACGTGGAAGGTCCCGCCGGTCACGCCTGCGACGATCGCCACGTCGATGTCGTTGCCCCATTCGCCCGGCGAAACGGCGACGGCTTCGAGCACGTCAGTTACGCCGTCGACCAGTTTTTTGCTGGCCGATTTGTGGGCGGGCCCGACTGCCCGGATGAAGTAATGCGCCACGGCTGCGGTCGGACCCTCGCGGAACGAGGTCTCGAACCAGTCGTTGGTCGGGTTCCACGACTGGCGGGTGCCCAACAGCGGCTCCACCTTCGCGTTGGAGGTGATCAGCGTCGGCTCGGTGACCGAGCCTTTCTGAGACAGGCCGACGACGAACGGCGTCTCGTCGCTGTCGATCGCTTGGGCGAGGATGTCGTCGCCAATCGTTGAGATAACTCCCGGAGCCGGGGTCATGTGGTCTCCTCCTTTTGCGGCTCAGCCGCGGGTTTGTCCCCGGATTTCCGGGCTCGCTTGGTGACGCGCTTTACGAGCACGCCACGGTCGATCAGACGCTTGTCGTGGGGGTGGCGGGGGTTGACGCCGGTCACGTCTTCGCCGGGGCCGACCATCCGGCCGTTGTGCAGGCTCTCTACATGCCCGCTGGTCACTAGGTAACTCACTCTTTGACCTCCATGTCGACCTCGATTTCGGTTACTTCCGGCCAGCCGTCAGGGATCGGTTTCAGGGAGCCGGCGCCCTTTTGCCATGACAGGACGCGCTCGCGTACGACGCCGAAGGCATTCGCTACCGAGCAGACCGACGACTCGGGGTCCTCGTCGTCGCGAACAGTGCTGCCGGTGTCCTCACCCAGCCAGCGGGCGACCTGCAGCTCCTCGCCCAGCGTCCGGCGCTGCATCAGCGCGCCTCGTATGGCTGCGCCGTATACCTGGGCATAGCGCCTCGCCCGCGGGCCCGTGGCGGCCTTGACGGTGATGATCACGTCGCACCGCCACTCGGCCTTGATCATGCCGTCGCCGCCCTCCTCGGGCTCGTCCGTGGTGCTACCGGAGACGACGAGGAGAGCAGGCATCCCCTGCGAGGGCCAATCGTCGGCAAGCTCACTCTCCAGACCCCACGACTCGACCTTGGCGATGCCCTCGTCGATCCCGTTCAGTTCGCAAGCGATCGTCAGATACGGCGGCAGGAAGTCGCGCAGGGTTGCCAGCACAGAGCGCTCGAGGGTGTGGGCGCTGAAGAGCGGCCCGACTACAGGGTGCTCGCTCATGTCAGCTTCCCCATCAGGTGCTCCTCGACCATCAGCAGCGCCCGGTTCTCATCCCTCGGGTGGATGCCGACCACGGGTCGCGGCTCCATGCCCTTGCGCCGCGGTTTGATATGGAAGCGGGCGTAGAAGAGAGCCACCCCAGCGCTCGCGAAGCTCCTCGTCGCGCTACCGCGGCTTCCAGAGCCGCCTTCCGCAGCCTCCTGGAGCGCACCACTGAAGACCATCGTCGAAGAGAGGCCAGGGATGCCCGAGCGCGCCTTCTTGGCGATCGTCGCCGGCTTGTCCTCAGCCCAGGGCGTCCCCAGGTAGGCGCCCTTCGAGCGGAACTGTTGGCGGTGCCCTCGCTTGAGCAGCTCGCGAATCTGCCGGGTCGCCGGCCGCATATCCGCGGCGCGATCTCCCAGTTTGGACAGCAGATCGACCGAGGACTCAACCCCATCGAACGAGACTTCTGCGTGCGGGAGGAAGGGCATCTACTCGGCGAAGAGGTCGCGGGTTTGGGCGGAGATGAGCAACGCCTTCATGGCGTTGTCCGCGTCGATGCGAAGTTGGATGTAGGGGGAGTTTTCGGCGCCCCCAGAGGTGCGGAACTTCGACAGCTCGACCGCGAGCGCTGCTTTCAAGGTGGCAGCGCGGCGGGCGGCGGAGTAGGAGGCTTCGGGGACGGCGCCGCTGAGGAACGGGATCAGCACATCGGCGCAGGCGTCGGTGATGTGCGCTTCGACCTCCTCGTCGGTGGGGTCGGTGTTCTCGGTGAAGGTGCCTGCCTGCGACCCGCCCACCACGTTGTCGAGGATCTCGTCGTCGGGGTCGCTGTCGGGTTTACCGTCCTGGTAGGTGCGTGAGCGAATCGCCGTGGCGACCTCCTCGACGGTGGGGCGCCAGTCAACCGGAGCGACGGTCGGACGTAGCGAGACCTCGAACTCCTCGATTCCCTCGCGGCCATCGGGTGCATCGGCGACGACATACACCCGCCCCGACCACGCTGCATCGAAGGTGAGGGAGACTCGGTACCAGCCGGTGGCAAACTCGGTGACGCCAGCAGTGCTCCGTGCGCGGAGGATCGCGTCAGTCGCGCTCTCGACCCGGACGCCGATCGAGCCGGCGAGTCCGGTGGGGAGCGGCCCGATGATGACTGGCCGGGTCTCGCCCGGTTTGACGTAGGTGCTCATTACGCGGTGGCTCCTTCACATCGAGCGAAGTGGATTTCCCGCCGGGCTCATGGCGGCGATATCAAGGCAGCGGGGGGAACGATTCAGTCGGTGAGGGAGTAGGAGACCGAATCGAAGGACGGAATCTGTCCGGCGTTGAATTTGACGACGCACTTCACTTTGCCGTCCGGTTCGACCACCACCGGCATCAGGCCCGCCGCAGTTGGGTTGTTGCCGTCGATTGCGACAACGATCTTCTTGTATTTCGGGCGGGCGGGAGCGGGCACCGTGAATAGGACCGCGCCGCCTTCGATTCCACCGGCGCCGATCGTAAGCAGCCCGGTGAGGTAGGCGATCTGGCCGTTTGCGCCCGCCCTGACTTTGGGGGCGTAGGGGGCACCGAAGATGGTGACGTTGGCGCCGAGCGTCGCGTCTTCCCAGGCCACCGCCGACCCCGCGCCTGGGGGTCCTTCCGGCCCCACTGCGCCGTCTTTGCCGTTCGCGCCCGCGGGGCCTTTTGGGCCTTCGGGACCGGCTGGCCCCTGCGCGCCTGCAGCGCCGTCTTTCCCTGTCGCGCCTTCTTTCCCTGGCGGACCTTCGGGGCCGGGGCCGCCGTCGAGCCCGTCTGCCCCATCGTCGCCGGCATCACCTTTCGGGCCTTGTGCGCCTTCCGGGCCCGCCGGGCCAGTCGCGCCCTGGGCGCCTGCCGGACCCTGCGGTCCTTCGGCGCCGACAGTGCCCTCGCCGTCCGGGCCCTGGGGACCTTGTTTGCCTTCTGGTCCTTGGACGCCCTGCGGACCCTGCGGTCCTACAGCGCCCTGCGGACCCTGCGGTCCTTGCGGCCCAGGCGGGCCTTCCTCGTCGCTCGGATCTGGGGGGAAGGTGACTGTCATGGTCGGCCTTGTGAGGTAGCCGCGCCAGGGTCAAGCCCCGACGCGGCTACCGTCAATGGGATTTACCCCTGGGCCTTCTCGTCGTCGGCTTCAAGGAGCGCGGCGAGTTTCGCCTTGCTCGTGCCGGGCGGGGCAGAGAACTCGACGCCGCGACGCTCCAGCTCGGCCTTGAGCTCTTTCATCCCGAGGTCGCTGTAGTCGGGCTTCTCGGCCTTGGCCGTCCCCTCGGGCGGCTCTGCCGCGCTGGCCTCGGCTTCAGGCGCTGGCTGCTCGACCTCGCCCGGCACCTCGGCTGCCGGGTCGTCGGCCTTCGGCTGCTCGGTCTCGGTGGGGGTAGAGCCCACCTCGAAGCGTTTCCGGTCGATCGTCTGCCCTGGGGCAGCAACGAGAACCTCGCGACCGCGACGGTCGCGGCCGAGGACGCGCTGAGATGCGATCTCCTTCTTCATAGGAATCTGTCTCCTTTACGCCAAGAGCCGAGCTGGGGGTAGACCCCCCGGCTCGGCTCAGGTTGGGCTTTACGGTTTCGGGCTGATCTCGCAGAGGCCCTCGGGCTGCGGGACAACCACGCCGCCTGCCATCTCGGCGAGGATCGCGACGAGGTTGCGGGTGAAGAAGTCTTCGTGGCTGTCGGAAGCCAGGACGTTCACCCCTTCCCTGATGTACAGCTCGACGACCGAGAAGTCGCCGGCCACGGGCTGATCCTGCGGGAACTGCGCCGCTTCGACTCCCGGCACGCCCCAGTAGGTCGTCGGCCCCGCCTGCGACGGCGGGCCGAAGATGTAGTTGCCGTTTTTGTCCTTGCTCAGGCGGATCTCCTGCGCGTCGAGCGGGTTGAGACCGACGACCAGGCCCGTGTCGAAGAAGGCCAGGCGGAGCTTCGTCAGCGCCCGCAGGATGTCGTCGACCAGCGGCCCACCTTCGGTGAGATCCTGGTGCTGGATACCCGGCGTGTTGAGGAAGCCGAGCAGGTGATCACCGACGCCGTCGCCAGCGATCACTTCGTCTTCGAGCACCTCGAGCAGACCGCGACCGAGGCGGTTGTCGATGATGCCCCGGACCCGCGGCGCGTCGCGCAGCGTCTTCTTGGTCGCAGCGACCCAGTGCGCGATCTGCTCAATCGGCCGCGACGCCTTCTCGTAGTTGAGTTTCGACTGAGGCTTGACCCCGGCTTTCACCGTGGTCACTTCCCCGCCGATTTTGGCGTCGGTCACAGCCTCGGGAACGACCGCGGCGTTGTTCACCCAGCCGGTCTCGATCACGTAGTCGATCGAGTCCGAGTCGGTGCCGGAGACCGAGATCAGGTCGAGCAGGGTGAGCGCCCGGAAGCGCGGCTCGATGAAGCCCCGGTGCTGCGGCTCGATGAACGGACGCGCCGAGTTGTCGCCGGCCTCGTCGGTGACGATGACCGAAGCATTCCGCTGCAGGGCGGTGATCAGCTCGTCCCGCTCCATCGCCTGACCGAGACCGATCCGGCCGAGCGGCGCCGCCGAGTGCAGGATGCCGGTCTCGACCAGCTTCTTGTAGTCCTCGGAGGCGACGATCCGCGCGCCGTAGGACCCAGAGTGCAGGCCCTCCTTGATCTGCTCGCGCATCTCGCGGACCTTGGGGCTGCCCTCGGTCCCGCCCTCGCCCATCATCGCCCAGGTCTGCTCGCGCCGCTTCTTCAGCGCTTCGACGCGGTCGGCCTTGGTGCCGTACGCCTCGTGCAGTTTGTGAGCCGCCTCGAACTCCGGCGAACCCTCATCGGTGATGTCGACATCCGACGCGGCCAGCTCCGTCCGACGCTTCTCGAACTCGGCCCAAGCCTCGCTTGCCTCCTTTTCAGTCGACTGGATCTCGGCGTCGAGAGCGTCGACCTTCTCCTTCAGTGCTGCACTCATTCGTCGTCCTCCTTAGGGACGGCGCTCACGCGCCAATAGGAGCGCCCGGTTATCCGTGCGCTGGGTGGTGCTGGTGATCTGCTTCGCGCCGCGAGGGCGCTCGGGAGCGCGGCCGGTTAGCCGTTCCACCGTTTCCTCGTACGTCTCGACGCGATCGGCCATGCCGAGCGCGACTGCGTTTTTGGCGGTGACCATGCGGCCCTCGCCGAACTCCTTGCGGACGGTGTCCTCGGACACGTTCCGCCCCATCGCCACATCGGCGACGAAGATGTCGTGAAACTCGTTGACGACTGCCTGGAATGACGCTTTGGCGTCGTCGCCCAGAGCTTCGTCCGGGTTGCCCTCGACCTTGTAGCGCCCGGCGTAGATGTAGGTCGGGGTGATGCCGATGCGCTCGTTCAGGGCGCTCTCGTCCCAGTGCAACATGAAGACGCCGATCGACCCGACCTCGCCCGAAGGCGTCACCACCAGCTCGGTGGCCTGAGAGGCGAGCGCGTAGGCCGCAGACCCAGCGTCGGTGTTGGCGATTGCCGTGATCGGCTTCTTCTCACGGGCAGCACGGATCTCGGCCGCGGTCTCGGTGACGAGGTCGGTAGAGCCGCCCGGTGAGTCGACGTCGATCAGGATGGCGCTGATGTCGTCGTTGGCGAGCGCCTCGCGAAGCGCCTGCTTGAAGCTCTGCAGCCCACCGCCGCCGCCGAAGAGGAGGCTGAGGAAGGAGCCGCGAGGGGTGATTAGACCGCGCAGCGGGATCACGGCCAGGTCGCCGTGGGTTTCCAGCCCTCGCGCACCGGCACCTCGCAGCGCCTCCGTCTGCGGCAGGTCGCCGGCAGCGAGCGCGTTGGAGACGGCGTCAAGCACCTCCTGGCGCACAGCCCAGGGTGACTGGCGAAATTCGGACAGGGCAGCGATCCGCTCCCCACGGCTAGTGACGGTCATGTGTGTCCTCCGGTTAGGGGTTGAGAGCCCGCGTGTCGAGCATTCGCTCAACGACCGCTTCGATGTCAGCCGTGCTGCCTTTCGGCTGGCCTGGCTCGGAACTGAGGTTGTTCGCCGGGATCAGTGGCTTGTTGCACCAGGGGAGATCGTTGAAGACCGGCAGGTTCAGGACGCCGCGGGCCTCGTTAATCGTCATCAGGCCGGTCGTCACGGCGATCTTGAGGGCGTTGATCTCCTTGACCTTGTCGCCCTTCAGAACCTCGGCTAGGTCGAACTCGACGAACAGACCTTGGAAGGCTGGCTCGGGGTCGATCACCTGAGCCTTGAAGCTCTCCTCGATCAGGGTCAGCCACGGGCCCAAGACGGTCGTGTAGAGCATCCGGTGCAGCTCGGCGACGTTCGAGTAGGTGGCGTGGTCGAGGATGCCGACGAGGGGTTGGGGTACTTCGTACACCGCGGCGACCTCCTCGCGACTGAGCTTGCGCTGTTCGATCAGCTCGGCCTCGTGCGCGGTGTGGGCGATCGACTCCCACTTGAAGCCACCCGGCAGGAACGCGGGGCGGCCGGCGTTCTGAGACCCGGCGTAGGCGGATTCGATGTCCTCGCGCATCTCTTTCCGCAGATCAGCGTCGATGATCACGCCGGGAGCGCCGCTGTAGCCCTCGGGCATGGTGATCGCCGAGGGCGGCCGGGCGCCCTGGCGCAGGTAGGACTCTTGGTATTCCTGCGCCGAGCGTTCGATGCCGACCGTCATTCCTAGCTGCTCGAGCGGCGAGACACCAACTCGCCCGTCCGGCGACTCCCAGTGCATGTGCAGCACGTCGGCGGGGTCGAGGGGCTGGACGAAGCCGAACTCCGTGGTCTGCCAGAAGCGGATCGGCTCGCCCTTGTCGAAGTGCGCCCACATGCACCGCCAGTCGAGCGGCCAAAGACGGTTCGGCGGCTGGCCTGCGCGCGGGCGGCTGCCGAGGAGCGTGCTGTTGCCGTGAAGTAGGAGCGGCATCGCGATCCACTGCTTGAGCTGGGTGGCGCCGCACCGCGGCGCCGGGTTCTGGATCAGGTCGACCAGCTTGTGATTCGTGACGCGGGCCCGCTCGTTCTGGCTGTTCTTCTCGTACACCTTGAGCGGCAACCGGGAGATCTGCCGGACGAAGACGTTGATCGCAGCGGCGACGATCGGCTGGGTGCGGTAGATCTCGGCGAAGGAGATCGCGCGGCCGTCGATCAGCGTCAGGGTCGAGCTGCCCCACATGCCGAACGGCACCGAGGGGCGGGCGATGGTGTTGCGCCCGCCGGTGGACTTCAGATAAGGACCACCTGAAACGAGATCCCGGCCGTCACTGGTCCGCAGGATCTGGCCGTGGTCGTCAACGACGACCGTCACCTGACCGCACTCCGCTCGATCTCAAACCGCCCTGAGGCCTCCGCCGTGGCGTCTGGGCGCGGAACGCCGGTCACGTCCTGGGCCCAACTGATGTTCGCCAGCAGAAGGACAGCCTGACCGCCGATCGTCAACTGCTCGTCGAGGAGCTCGGCCTGCTCGAGCACCAGGCAGTCGGCGTGCTCGGCCGCCAACACTCCCCGAAAGGAATGTCCGTCCTTGGTCGTGACGACGAGGGTTCGCCGCAGGCGCCGGCGCAAGCCGGAGCGGCGGCGGAGGACGAGTACGGCAACGGAGCCCACGGCCACGAGCAGGGCGACAGCGAAGGCGATGAAGACGGCGGTCATAGGACTCCAATTCGGTTGCGGGCGTACCAGTCGGTCGGCGACTCCTCCCGCAGCTCGGCGACCGCGACGGTGTGGACCATCGAGGCGGCGTCGAGACCGTCGATTACACGGCGGTCCTGCTCGCGAGGGTTGCGGCGGCTGTCACTTGGGCGGTCGAAACGCTTGCGGTCACCGGCGAGATTCCTGACGACCGCGTTCATCGCGTGCTGGCGAAAGGTCGGATCGCGGGGGACCTTGATCCAACCCTCGCGGAGGCCATCCATGAAGTTCACGTAGTCCTGGCTGGCGGGTTCGTTGGTCCGGCCGCGGTCGACGACTTTGACCCCCAGCTCCTCGATCAGCCACTCGGCGATCGTCTCGCCCTTCTCGCGGTCCATGACGACGAGGCCAATCGGGTTGCGCTCGTTGATCTCCTCGAACGCTTCCTTGATCAAGCGCGACTCCAGCATCGAGCCGTCCCTTGGGGGGACCAAGATCCTCGGATCGAAGAAGACTCGCCTGTGGTACTCGGGGACCCAGAGCGGGATGACCGCCGTGGTGTCGTACTTCCAAGCGATGTCGAGCCCGACATCGACCGCCTCGCCCTCGGCGGGCATTTCGTCGGTGTAGGCGCGGTCGTACTCTTCGTCGGTGATCGCAGCGTGGGCCGAGCGTGAAGCGATGTTGCAGGTTCGGCGCAGCCAGTCCTCGCCGTAGTCGAGCGTCGGGCTACCGAGCTTCTCGGCCAGGTCGGCTTCCGAGATCGTCGGCAGCGGATTCGCCTGCTTGACGACCGCCAGGTCTTTCGCCTGGTCGATGTCGGGCACCTTGAACTCGTGCATCACCACCCCGCCGCCTTCGGCGCGCAGGTAAGAGCCCTCGCGGTGCCGATCGGTGGCGCTGTCGCGGATCGAATCCCGCGTGGTCTCGAAGTCTGTCCCCGGTTCGCCGGCAGTCGAGATCATCCCGATCTTGGCGCCGCGCTTGCCCAGCTTGCCCTTCCAAGTGCGGTACAAGCCGAGATCCTTGTGCCGGTGTCCCTCGTCTACCAGGGCGAAGGGGTAGGGGATCACGCCGTCACCCGTGCCCTGGTCGGCAGCGTAGACCTTGATGCCCTTGCCGCCGTTGCGAAGGCTCTTGATCTTGCGGTAGCCCTCGAAGACTCGGAACCGCTTTTCTAGGCCCGGCGTCCGCTCGACGAAACCGGCGGCCTGTCCAAACATGATCTCGGCCTGGTCGCGAGAGCTGGCGGCAATCGGTATCCAGGGACTCGGGGCGAAGTCGGCGCCGTAGAGGGCGATGCCCGCCATCAGCGTCGTCTTGGCGTTCCCCTCCGGGATGATCGCCCAGATCTCCTTGAAGTCCGCGAAGAAGCTCTCTGCAATTTCGAGCTGGAAGTCCCGGATCGGCCAGCGCTCGTTCGTGTCGAGCACCAGCAGCTCAGCGTAGGCCCGGAAGTGGTCGACGGTGAAGGCTTTCCTACCCGGCTTTTTTCGCCCCCTCGTCGTCGGGCTCGAGCTCATCGAACGGGCTCCTCTCGCTCTCTCCGCCCTCGTCGCCCTTGCTGGCCCGGAGCATGTCCCATAGAAGTTTTTGCGCTGCCACTGAGCCTTTCTTGGCGGCCCGCGAAACGGCTAGGAGCAGTTCCGCTTCGCTCATCGGGCGCTCTTTTTGCTCGAACTCTTCGCGAGCGCTGTCAACGGCCGCGGCGAATTCGGCGTACTCGCCGTCCTCCTCTTTCCGCCCCCGAGTGAGCCAGCCCTTGACGGTCTTTTCGCGAACGCCTACTTCGCGGCTGGCGTCCTTGAGGCTGAGGCCATCGGCGAGCAGCTCGAGGATGCCGTCCCGATTCTCAGGCGTGAATTTGGTTGCCACTCAGACCCGCCCCCCTGGCGATATCGCTTTTTTTCGCAGGAAGCCCAATGGCGGTGCCGTAGAGCGCTGATCCCATGATGAAACGGCCCCCCTATGGGGTCCGGGAACTGCGCTCACGACGATGCTTCTCCTTGTGGTGCTCGGCGCAGCGGGTCCGCAGGTTGTCGTCATCGTTGCTGCCTCCATCCTCCAGGGCTACAACGTGGTCGACCTCAAGACCCTCGGTCTCTGGACAGCGGCCACCTCCCTCAAGGATCTCGGTGCATTGGTGACCATCGCGCTCCTTGATGCGCTTGGTGATCCGCGTCCACTCCCACCCGCTGCTCACCTTGCGACTGGCCTGCTTCTCTTGGCTGGCCTGTCGCTGGTGATCGGGGCAGTACTTCCCTTTGCAGACTCGCCCGCAGGTATTGCACGACCGAAGCGTGCGGGCCATCAGTGCGCAGCCTCGGCGCGTCCCTTGTCAGTCAGCTGGTAGATGGCGACCTCGGCGGTCGGTACACGCTGGACGCAGCCGAGCGCCTCGAGCCACTCCATCTGGTCGACGTTGCTGCCGATGCTCTCGGGTCGGCATCTGCGCTGCGGCTGCTCAGCCATAGCGCGAAGGGTGTTGCGCTCGTCGTCGGTCACGGTGTCCACCTCTAGACAGGCTGGCGCCAGGCCGGGCAGTGGTCGAAGCGGGAGTTCCAGAGATCCGGCCAGCAGACGTGCAGACCGACCGGGCCCGCCCATAGGTGTACGCCGCGGGGCAGCCAGTGCCCGGCGACGCGCGTGTAGGTGTTGACTTCGGCGAAGAAGGGACCGGCGGTCACTAGTCGCCGGTGTTGTCGTCGCTGCGGTCCCAGGTCTTGTCGTCGTGCATCAGCGGTTACCTCCTGTTGTCGATCTGCCTCTGGATGACGACGATGCCAGCCAGCGAACCCACGGCGATGACGACGAGGGCGGCGTTCTCAACCCGGCGCCTGCGGTCCTCAGGCATCGACCCGCTCCAAGCGCTGCACCGCCATCTCGCAGTAGCGCTCCTCCAGCTCGACGCCGATCGCCCGGCGGCCGAGCTGCTTGGCCGCGACGAGGGTGCTGCCGGCGCCCATGAACGGGTCGAGCACGGTGCCGGCGGGGCAGCGTTCGAGGAGGTGGCGCATTAACTCGACGGGCTTGGGAGTCGGGTGGTCGGGGCGCTCGCCGTCGCGTGAGGCGTACCCCTTGAAGCGAAGGACGTTGCTCTGGCGCTTCTCGGCCTTAACCCAGCCCTGACCGCGTACGTAGATCTCCTCGTGGCCCGGTCCCCACGGCAGGCTCAGGTCGCCCATGCCGGGCCCGAGCATCTTGTCCCAGACCAACAGCGTGCGGCACATCGGGCGCCCGGCTCGCCAGGTGCCGAAGACGAGGGCAGGCCGGTCCTGCCATTGCTCGAGCATCCAGTCGCGAAGCTCGGTGTCGCGGTCCCCGGCGATCGGCTGCGAGTCGTGCGACTTGCGCCGGCCGCTGCGGTAGTTCATCCCGTAGGGGGGATCGGTGACGATCACCTCGGCCTCGATCGGCCACAGCTCACGTAGGTCGCCGTGGTAGATCGTGATGCCGTCCCTGTCGTAGAACGGTCGCATCGGAGCTACTCCCCCTCGTCGATTGACCGAGCGCCCACGGCTTGCGACCGTGGGTGTCGTCCATCGGGGATAGCTCCCGGTGGGCATGTGCCCCCCGGCGAGGTTCAATCGCCGGGGGGTCGCCTACTGCAACGACAACGCAGCTAGCTACCCCGCCGGTCGCTGCGAAGTTGAGGGTGCTGCTGGCCGGGGCTTCCGATTCGTCACCCGGCTCCTCGAGGTCGAGCGGCCCGTCATATCCGCTCGTTGGCGCCCCGCGCCTGGAACTCTCCGGCGCATCGGGCATCAGGGTTTGCTTTCGTCCCCGCGTGCTGGCTTGTTGATCGGCTCGTTACACCACAGCAGCAATCGGCGATCGGCCTGCCCGCGCGTCGCCAAGGCACGCGGGCGAGGCTCGATCGTCCGGCTTCCCTGACCGCGATATCGCCAGGGAGAAGATTCCCGCCGCCGTTGTCTCGGACGCTTACCAGGCGCCCGGCGGCGGGGTGGAGGCGGGGAGCCTCGTGTCCGATTTTGGCATAGGAGTACCCAGGTGCCACTTTGCAGGCCCCGCCGCCTGAGCACGAAGCTGGTTGCGGGACCCCACCGGACGAGCCGAACTATAGACGCGCCGCACGACGACGCCGACGCCTCTCTCGGCGAACGATGATCAGGACGCAGATCGCGATGATGGCGAGCAGGACCGCGACGTTCACGGCGAGCCCTTCGTGTTGCGCCGAACGAACCAGCCGCCGACGAACCAGAAGACGATGCCGAGGCCGAGCGGCACCCAGCTCCCGGCTGCCGCTGACAGGGCGACGAGGATGAGGAAGACGACGACGATCGCGCCGACGAGCTGATTCACCGGGCGATCTTCAAGCCAGTCCCATGCCGGCGCGAAGAGGCCTTCAACACGGCGGGCGAGCAGCCACCATTCCCCCGCGAAGCTGCCGGGTGGGTGCGGGTTGGCTCGCTCGAGAAGACGGTCCTGAAGCGCTTGGAAATCCCCTGGCGTCGCCTTGGCGGCTGCGTTGACTTCGCGCATCGCCTGGTCGAAGTCGTCGGCCGCCTCGAGCGCCAGGTCGACGGCGCGGTTGCCTTCCCGCGAAGCCCGCTCCAAGGCCTCGGCCCGAGCATCGGGGTCGGGCTCCATCGCCGCGATGCTGAGCCAGCGCCGCTGGGATTCCAGCGCCTCGCTCGCCGTCTGTGCTACCGGCAGGTCTGCCGGTAGCCCGTCAGCAGTCATGCCGCCACCTTAGCCGCGGCTCGCGGCACGTCCCAGAAGCGAACGGTGCCGGGCTCGGCGATCGGACCCATGAGCACCACCGCCGAAGGGAAGGGCGCGGGGCCCTTGTGACCCTCGAAGCGCACGCGGCCTCGCAGAAACCGCACCTCCCACGGCGCGCAGTACTGGTGCATCCAGCGCGTATCGGTGCGGCCGGGGACCAGCACGGCTAGGTCGATGCCCGCCTTCGCGACGCCGGTCAACGCGACGAGCTGATCCGTGATCGAGCCCCGCGCTGGCACGCCGGGGGTGTAGCGACCGCTCTGCCAGGTTGGGCGTACATAGCGAGTGGCGTCACCGAACTCCGCGACGATCGCGTCCTTGACCATCTGCTCGGTCAGCGCAGGGCGGCGCTTCTGCTCGGTCACGACAGCCCGACCTTGGGCTTGCTCGTCAAGTGCCAGCGCCCGCAGTGCCCGCACTTGTAGGTGCGCTGGGTCGCCCTCGTGCGCGAGGCATTCGCCAGCACCGTCAGGGCGTCGAGCTTGGAGGCGAAGCCCTGCTTGCCTGTCTTCTCGCAGGGCCACCAGGGCGGTCCCGTCTTCGGGCGGCGCTTGCGGTTCTTCCTCCGGTTAGCCATCGTCATCGCCCTCGGCCGATGGCGAGGCATTCGGGGCAGACTCGCCGCGAGCAGTCCGGGCAAATCTCCTGGCCGACCCACTCCGTGCCGGCGCAGCTCCCATGCGCGGGTGCCCCACAGGCTGCCGCTGCTACCCCCGGTGAGATCAGGTGGCAGAGGTCGTCGTCGGAGATCGTCGGGATGCTGGCGAGTGGGTCAGCTACGGCGGTGCTCACGGCGTCACCCTCGCTAGCACGAAGCGCACCGACTCCGGGAAGGCGCGGGCGGCGGCTACCACGTCCTCGAAGCTCGTGATCCTCAGCGTCCAGATCGGCCGGGCGAGCTCAGCGTCGTCGCAGCCGCAGGCCCACCAGTAGAAGGGCAGCCCGCCGGGACGTACGCAGGAGCGCAGGGCCAAGGGCGCCTTGCAGAAGTGGCAGCGAGTCACGCCGCCTCCTTCTCCGGGCGCTGCTCGGCGATCTCGTGCTTCAGGTAGGTGATGCGCTGGTCAAGCTGCGCGATCGACCGACGAATCCCCCACAGGACGGTCGACGGCAGACCTTCCCTTTGCATCCGGTCGTGGTCGGCCTGGAGCTTCACTCGGTTCTGCTGCAGACGGGTGAGGGTCTCGTCCTTGCTCTCGGCTGCGATAAGCCCCCTCTCCTCCTCGGCCACGGCCTCGGGCTCGGTCTCGGGGCTGAACTCCGGGCCGCCCAGGCGTTCGCCCTCGCCTTCGATCCCCTTCCGGGTGGCGATGGCGCCCCGGCCGCCGTCCACGTATCCGCTGAGCTTGCCGAGGGTGTGGGCGCGATCGTCGAGCAGGGTGTAGTGCAGCTCCCACTCCGTTTTCGTTTCGGTGATGCCGGTGACGACGAACGACAGCTTTGAGGTGACCGGGTAGACCTCTCCCTTGGTGATCGGGCAGGGCTCCTCCTTGGGGAAGGCGATCCGCGGTCGAAGGCGTTCAGTCAGCTCCCGGTACTGCTTGCCGGTCAGCTTGAATGGAGGCTCGGGTGGCGGCTTGGCGAAGCTCTTCTCCGCGACCGTGTCGACTGTGCCGGCGGGGTTGAAGGGATCGCCCTCGTACACGCGCACCTCGTCGCCGACAGGGACAGCGTCGTCGCCGGTGGTGCTGTCGTCGCCCGCCCACGGCACCGCCCCGGCGGTCGGGTGCCGGTCCTGCCGGTTGCGGCGGTCTTCATGCTCGCGCTGTTTCGCTGACTTCTTGATCAACGCCGCGCCACCCTTCTGTCGTCGCCCTGCATGGAGACGGTGCGGCAGTAGCCAGCGAGGCGAGAGGCGACTGCCTCGCCCAGGCGGTCGCCGATCTGCCCCAAGGTGAGGTTCGTCGTCACCAGCAGCGGCGACCCCTCCTGGACTCGCCCGTCGATCGCGCAGAAGAGAACCTCGCGCCCGTACTCGGTCGGGTTGACCTTGTCCAGGTCGTCGAGGACGATCCCGCCGGTGCCGGCGATGATCTGCTTCGCGGTGACGCTGTCGCTCTCGCCGAAGCCACTCCGAAGGTGGGTGAGGAGCTGCGCTGTACGCACCCAGCGGATCGACTCGCGGTGCAGGCGGTCCCAGGTCGCCGCGGCGGCGACGTAGGTCTTGCCCACGCCAACGGTGCCGGTGAGGCAAAGGCCCTGGATCTTCCCGGCGCCCCACTCCCTGACCGCCTCGTGCGTGTTGTCCGGGTAGGCCACCTCGAGCAACGTGCTCGGGAGCTGGGCCGCTTTGACGCGACGGTGAAATCGGTCGCGGGCCTGCTCTGCAGCTTCCTCGGCCTGCTGCTTCGCCTCGTCGGAGTCGTCGCAATCACCGCACTGGGGCGGCGGCGGGAGGGTGTTGCCGCGGAAGGTGGCGGGCTGGTACGCGAACTCCTTGCCGCACCCTTCGCAGGTCGTCTTCTCGGTCTCGGCGGTGGTGCTCATACCTTCGCGACCTCCGTGTGCTGGTCGTAGATGGACGCGGGTGTGCTGCCGTCAGCGCCGGGGCGCCCGGCCGCGGTGTCGATCGCCCGCTCGAACTGCTGGCGGCTGCCGTAGATCACGCCGAGGCCAGGGGCGCCGCTCTTGGCCCACCAGTGATGGCCGCCGAAGACCGCCTCGATGATCCGGCGGTGATCAGCGCCGCCCAGGTCCGGTTCCTCGCGGATTCGCTGCACGACCTTCTCGTAGTTCGCCTCGAAGGTGGCGCTGGTGCCGAAGACCTCGTTGAAGATCCCAACGATCTCCCGGCAAAGTTCCTGCTCGTAGGCGCTCACCGCCCGTTTCCCGACACGCAGATGTGTGTCTTCGTCTTCTTCCTCCTGCGTCTTCTTCCCTGTGTCTTCTTCGTCGGAAGCTGGCTTCCGGTCAGTATCGGAAGCACCGTTCCGCTCTTGACCGGAAGCTGAGTTCCGGTCCTGATCGGCAGAATTTGCCGCTTCCTGGGGGGTAAGCAGGCGGTAGAGATTGGTCCTGCCCATCCCCCGCCGCTTCTTGACGACGAGGCCTCGCCCCCCCAGCTCTTCGATGTAGCCGCGCAGGGCCCGGTCGCTGACGCCGACCTCTTTCGAGAGCCGTGCCTGACCCGGAAAGCAGGTCTCGTCTTCCCAGGCGTAGCTCGTGAGCAAGCCGTAGGTGAAGCGGGCACCGACCGACAGCGTCGGGTCGCGCATGATCGCGTTCGGGACCTGGGTGAATCCCTCCTGCAGGTCGGCGTTCTTGAACGCGACCGTCTTGGGCGTCCCGCCCTCAGTCGAAGCGGTGTCAGCCACGCGGCGCCCGTCCCATCTACGCCGCCAGCTCCGTGTCGACGATCTCTGTCCGCACCTCGGCGACTTCGGAGCCATCGGGCAGCGCGTCGGGGGGGAGGATCGCGTCAACGAGCTGGGTCGCGGTTCGGAGCCGGTCTCCGGGGTCGTCGTCGGGTCGCACCCCCTTGAGTGGAACGCGCAGGGTTACAACAGCCTCGACCGTCATTGGTCTCCTCCTTTTCTGCCGCTCTCTGGCGGCGTGGTCTGGACGCGCTGCATCGGCGGCAGCGCGATCGGCTTGCGGATCAAGCGCGGCGTCGGCTTGGCCCGTTCGCCACGCCGTTCCTGGTCGAGGTTGCGCCCGCCTCGCGGCTCGCTGGCGTCGCTCACGATCGCTCCGCCGGGACGTGCTCTTGGTCGGTGCTGACCATGTGGACGAGGATGCGATCGACCCGGCGCTTGTACGCCTCGTCGGCGACAGCGACGGCGGCGAGCAGCTCGCCGGCCGCTGCCTCACGTTCCTCGTCGGTCTCCGCTCTGTCGAGCGCGTGGACCGCAGGCGCTACCCGGTGCTCGCGGTCGACGATCGCCTTGCCGTACTCGGTCGCAAGGCGGATTGAGGTGGATGCCAAAGCGCTAGCCACGGTTCACGGCTCCCTTCGTTCGCGGGTCAACTGACAGCCCGTAGGTGTCGGGGTTGGGGTGGGGGTCCAGCGAGTTCGCGCGCCACCTCGTGCGGGTCGCGGCCCTGCGCAGCGGCCAGCTCAACAACCTCGACAGCGATGTCGAGCAAGCGCGCCATCAGGTCGTCCTCGTCGGCGTCGCCGCCGACCTCGACTACGTCAACCAGCGAGAGGCCACGCGCCGACCACACCAGCCGCCGCCTCACGTCGCCACCAGCGGCTCAATGCCAGCGACGATCACGCCAAGGCGCGAGCTGCCGAAGATGCGAACGAGCGTCGGGTCGGTGGGGAAGGTGCTGCCCTCTTCGCGCCGGTCGCGAGCATCCGGCCAGTGCCCATGCCGTCGCCGGAAGGCGACGAAGACCTCAGCGACTTCGTGCTTCTCCCAGCGCTGATTGCGGCGTCCTGCTCCTCGAGGCACCAGCCCAGCGGCTCGCACGGCGGCGCTGAACTTGCCGTAGTGCCGTTCGATCGTCGTCGTCGCCGGCAGCGATGGCTCGCGCTTACAGAGGCGTTCGGTGGGGACAACGCCGGTGCGGTCGTGGTAGGCGCGGATCTTCTCCGCGATCTCCGTGGGCTTGCCGGGCGGCGCCATAATGGCCTGCAGCTCCGGTGGCCGCACAGCGGTCGCCGTCGCCAACACCTTCGGCGCGAAGGCAGCCAAGGTGTCGAGGGAGGCGGTGGGCCTCCGCAGCCGCCGGGCGGTCAGCAGCTTCCAGCGCGCCCGCTTCAGGAGGTAGCCCGTGGTGATGCTGTCGAACTTCTCCGGCTCGATCAGGAAGTCGAGGCAGGCATCTTGTACGGCGTCCTCGGCGTCCTCGAACGGGCCGGGGAACCGCGAGTGCAGCAGCCGTTGGATACGCTCGAAGTCGATGCCCGCCAGGTCGTCGGCGATGGCCGTGGCGCTCACTTCGCACCCCCTGCAAGCCGCGTTGCAGAGCGGTATCTGGCGCTTACTCCTCTATCGCAATCCGCACTACTGGATGTAGAGATTGCCGGCTCGTGAGCCAGAGCAATCGGCGCCTGCGGCCTCCGCGTCCTCAGCTGCGCCGGCTCGGCAATCGACCACGTGGACGAAGGCCGAGACCGGCAGCCCGGCATCGGTGCGCCCCACGTAGCCGTGCTCGGCGCCGTCGCCGCACTTCGTCTCTCGGCAGCGCCGGAAGTCGACCGGGACGGCCCGCGATCCCCGCTCGAACACCAGCGAGGGCATGTGGTGGCGGACCAGCCCGCCCACTTCGGTGCCGTATGCGGCAACCAGCGCGGGTTCGTCGCTGCAGTCGTCGACAAGGGCCGCCGCGCAGAGAATCCGCGAGGCGACAGCCAGCGCCACCGTCCCACCGGGTACCCGCACGCCGGCTGCGACAAGCCCCGCTACCAGGAGCCCGACGACGCACAGGACCCCCACCCACTCCACAGTCCCCTGCCCCCGCTCGCCTCGGCGCATGCCTACCTAAGGCGCACCGCACCCTTTCTCTCCCCCAAGGCGGAGCTTCGCGGCCGAGTTTCAGCCCATCGAGCCAGGCTCCGGCGGGACGCCCCTATCCAGGAACTCCCGCGAAGCGGCCTGGATAGGGGCGTCCCGCCGGAGCCCCTACCCCTACCTCAAAGGTTCTGGATCTCTGCCGCGATGTCCGCCGCGGCCTGCTTGGCGTCGGCGAAGAGCATCGACGTGTTCGGTTCGTAGAAGAGGTCGTTGTCGATGCCGGCGAAGCCGGGGCTGAGCGAGCGCTTGATCACGATCACCTGCTGGGCCTGGTCGACTTCGATGATCGGCATGCCCGCGATTGGGCTGTCGGGATCGTTTTTGGCCGCCGGGTTGGTGACGTCGTTTGCGCCGACGATGACCGCCACGTCGGTGCGGGGCATCTCGGGGTTGATGTCCTCCATCTCCCTCAGCTGCTCGTAGGGCACGTCGGCCTCGGCGAGGAGCACGTTCATGTGGCCGGGCATGCGGCCCGCAACTGGGTGGATCGCGTAGCTGACCGTGACGCCGCGCTTCTCGAGCTCGTCGCCGACCTCCTTGATCGCGTGCTGGGCCTGGGCGACCGCGAGGCCGTAGCCCGGCACGATCACGACCGTGTCGGCGTAGGCGAGCTTGATCGCGGCGTCCTGGGCGCCGATCGAGACGTGTGGGCGTTCCTCGGTGCTGCCTCCGGCACCACCCGCGGGCGCGCCACCGAAGCCGGCGAAGAGGACGTTGGCGACCGAGCGGTTCATCGCCGTCGCCATCTCCATCGTCAGGATCGTTCCCGAGGAGCCGACCAGGGTGCCGGCGACGATCAGGGCGACGTTGTCGAGGGCGAAGCCAGCGGCCGCGGCGGAGAGGCCGGTGAAGGCGTTGAGCAGCGAGATCACGACCGGCATGTCGGCGCCGCCGATCGGCAGCACGACGAGGTTGCCGAGCAGCCCGGCGGCGATCAGGATCGCGATGAAGGTTGCCTGCGAGGGGTCGCCGTTGTTGGCGGCGATGCTGACGCAGCCGGCGATGATCGCGATCAGCAGCAGCACGTTGATCACCTGCTGCCCGGGAACCGCGAGCGGCCGGGTCGGAATCAGGTCCTGCAGCTTGGCGAAGGCGATGTTGGAGCCCCAGAAGGAGACCGAGCCGACGACCGCAGCGAAGAGGACGGGAATCAGGGTGTCAAGCGGGATCGTCTCGCCGAGCGAGATCCCGTGGCGGATCTCCGACCAGGCGATCAGCGCCACCGCGCCGCCGCCGACGCCGTTGTACAGCGCCACCATCTGCGGCATCTCGGTCATTTTCACCCGCACCGAGGCGATCACGCCAACCGCGGTGCCGATGCCGAGGCCGAGCGCGATCAGGCCCCAGTTGCCCACCCCGTCGAGCAGCAGCGTGGTGACGACGGCGACAGCCATGCCGACCGCGGCGACCAGGTTGCCCTGCTTGGCGGTGGTCGGGTGGGTGCCGCGTTTAACGCCGAGGATGAAGAGTGAGAAGGCGACGATGTAGAGCGCGGTGGCGCCATCGCCACCCGGCTTGAGCACGGCCAGCAGGGTCATTTGCCGACCTTCCCGTCGCCCTCGGCCTTGGGTTTCGGCTTTTTAGAGAACATGCCGAGCATGCGGTCGGTGACCATGAAGCCACCGACGATGTTGATCGCGCCGAAGGCGATCGCGATCGTGCCGATCACGTACTCGAGCGGGTCGTTGGCGTAGCCGACGACGATCAGCCCGCCGAGCATGACGATGCCGTGGATCGCGTTGGTCTGCGACATCAGCGGCGTGTGCAGGGTGGTCGGCACCTTCGAGATCACCTCGAAGCCGACGAAGGCGGCGAGGACGAAGATCGTGATCTCGGTCATCAGGCTCATGGCTACTTGGCTGCCCTCTCGTTCTTGATCTCGCCGCCGTGGGTGATGCAGGCGGCGGCGATGATGTCGTCCTCGAAGTCGACGCCTAGGGTGCCCTGCTCGTCGATCAGCAGGCCGAGCAGGTTCTCGAGGTTCTTGGCGTAGAGCTGCGATGCCGGCCTGGGCATCTCGCTGGCCAGGTTGCGCGGCCCGATCACCTTGACGCCGTTCTCGACCACGGTCTGGCCGGCCTCGGTCAGCTCGCAGTTGCCGCCGGTCTCGGCCGCCAGATCGACGATCACCGAGCCGGGCTGCATGCCGCGCACGGCGTCAGCGGTGATCAATAGCGGCGCCGGGCGACCGGGGATCGCGGCGGTGGTAACGATCACGTCCTGTTTGGCGGCGTTCTCGCCAAGCGCCTCGCGCACCTGGGCGTTCTCCTCGTCGGTGAGCGGGCGGGCGTAGCCGCCCTCACCCTCAGCGTCGGGGATGAAGTCGAGTTCCAGCGGACGGCCGCCGAGCGAGGCGATCTGCTCCCAGGCGGCGCGGCGAATGTCGAAGCCGGTGACGATCGCGCCGAGGCGCTTGGCGGTGGCGACTGCCTGCAGGCCGGCGACGCCGGCGCCGAGGACGAGGACCTTGGCCGGTGGAACCGTGCCGGCAGCGGTGGTCATCATCCCGTAGAAGCGGCCCGACTCGCGGGCGGCGATCAGCGATGCGGCGTAGCCGGCAGCGGCTGCCTGCGAGGAGAGCGAGTCCATTGCCTGGGCGCGGGTCGTGCGCGGGATCGCCTCCATCGCGAAGCTGGTCACACCAGCCTGGGCAAGCGCCTTGTTGGTCTCGGCCGCGGTCCAGGGCGAGAGGTGGCCGATCAGCAGCTGGTTGGAGTTGAGGCGACCGATCTCAGCGGTGGAAGGGGCGGCGACGCGAAGGACCACGTCGGCGCCCCACGTAACCTCGCCCTCGACGACTTCGGCCCCGGCCTCGCTGTACTGGGAGTCGGGATGGCCGGCAGCCTCGCCGGCGCCGGACTCGACCAGCACCGAGATCTTCTCGTTGGAAGAGAGCGACTTGACCACGTCAGGGACTAGCGCGACACGGCGCTCCCCCTCGGCGGTCTCTTTAGGCACTCCGATCTTCATCGACGCGGCGGGGGAGATTATGCGATGAGGGCCGCGAGGCGCTGCAAGGTATGCAGTTGCTCGCTGCGCTCGGCGTGGACCGGGGAGACAATCAGGCGGTCGATACCGGCACCGCGGAAGCGCTCGACCCGCTCCGCGACCTCGGCCTCGGTGCCGACCAGCGAGGTTGCCTCGACGACCTCGTCGGGGACCGCCTCGAAGGCACCGGCGCGATCGCCGTCCTGGAATCGGCGCTGCACGTCGTCGGCGACGTCGCCGAAGCCGAAGCGATGGGCGAGATCGACGTAGAAATTGGTTTTGCGGCTGCCCATGCCGCCGAAATAGAGGACCAGCCCGGCCTTGACCACTGCCTTGGCGGCATCGAGATCGCCGTCGATCGCAACCTGCAGCGAAGGCGAGACCTCGAGGTCGGAGCGCTGACGGCCGCCCTTGGCGAATCCCGCCTCCAGGTGCTCGCCCCAGGTCTCCTCGAAGGCATCGACGCTAAAGAAGATCGGGATCCAGCCATCGGCGATCTCGGCTGCCATCTCGACCGATTTGCGACCGATCGCGCCGACGAAGACCGGGATCTGATTGCGCTCCGGGTGGAAATTGAGCTTCAGCGCCTTTCCCTCGCCATCGGGTAGAGGCAGCTGGTAATGCTGACCCTGGTGATCGACCGGCCCCTCGCGGGCGATGATCTCGCGCACGACTTCGATGTACTCGCGGGTACGGCCCCAGGGCTTCGCGTAGTCAACGCCGTACCAGCCCTCGGAGACCTGCGGGCCCGAGGGGCCGAAGCCAAAGAGGAAGCGGCCGCCGGAGAGTTTGTCGATCGTCGCTCCGGCCATCGCCGCGGCGGCGGGCGGGCGGGCGGGCACCTGCATGATCGCGGCGCCGAGCTTGATCGTCGTCGTCTGAGGCGCCAACCAGGCGAGCACGCTGACCACGTCAGAGCCGTAGGACTCGGCCGCCCAGACCGACTCGAAGCCGGCGCTCTCCGCCGCCTGGACCACCTCGAGGGCGTCCTCGCCGGCGGGGCCGATGCCCCAGTAGCCGAGGTTGAGTCCGAGCTTCAAAGCCATCCGGCCCTCACCCTATTGAATAGGCGGCTATGACGGACACGGCAATCGAGCAAGGGCTCTCCAGCGCAACGGCGGCGAAACGGCTGCGCGAGCTGGATCCGCCCGCCGAGGGTTCCTCTCGCTCGGTCTCCAGCATCGTCGCCGGCAACGTCTTCACCCTCTTCAACGCGATCATCGGCGCCTTCTTCGTCCTTGACCTCGGGCTGGGGCTCTACGCCGACTCGATCTTCGGCCTGATCGCGGTGGTCAACAGCTACATCGGCATCCGCCAGGAGCTGAAGGCCAAGCGCACGCTCGACGAGCTGGCGGTGCTGGTCGCCCCGCACGCCAAGGTCATGCGCGACGGCGCGATTGTCAGCCTGCTGGCCGAGGAGATCGTTCCCGGCGACGTGATCCGGATCGAGCCGGGCGATCAGCTCGTCGCCGATGGCGAGGTGATCAGCAGCCGCGGGCTGACGCTCGATGAGTCGATGCTGACCGGCGAGGCCGACGGGGTGCGCAAGGAGCACGGCGACCGGGCGCTCTCGGGCTCGTTCTGCATCAGCGGCTCCGGGCTCTACACCGCCGACGCGGTCCGCGAGGAGAGCTACGCGGGGCGCCTGGCCGGCGAGGCCCGCGCCTTCCGCCACCCCCCCTCCCCGCTGCAGGAAGAGGTCAACCGCGTGATCGTCGCCTGCGTCTATGTGATGGCGCCGCTGGCGGCGATCCTGATCCTCTCGCTGAACATCCAGAACAAGGGGATCGAGGAGGCGGCCCAAACCGCCACCGCGGGACTGGTCACGCTGGTGCCCGAGGGGCTGGTGCTGCTGATGAGCGTCACCTTCGCGGTAGCCGCGGTGCGGCTGGCGCGCAACGACACGCTGGTGCAGCAGATGAGCGCCACCGAGAGCCTCGCCGCGGTCGACACGATCTGCGTCGACAAGACCGGCACCCTGACCGACGGCGAGCTGCGGCTGCTCGGGGTGGAGGTTGCCGAGGGTCTCGAGCCGAAGGTCGCCCACGCAGCGCTGGGGCGCTTCGCAGCGAGCGCCGGCGACCGCAACCGCACCCTGGAAGCGATCGCCGAGCGTTTCCCGGGGAAAGCGGAGCGGGTTGGCGGCGAGGTGCCCTTCTCTTCGGAGTGGAAGTGGAGCGGCCTGCGGATCGGCTCGACCAGCTACGTGCTCGGCGCACCCGATGTCCTCAGCGCCGCCGGGGCGCTAACGTTGCCGCCAGGGCTCGCCCGCAAGCTCGAGGAACACACGGCGGCCGGCAGACGGGTCGTCGCCTTCGGCGAGACCAGTGAGCCGCTGCCCGCCGAGCCCGCCGGGGGAACGGCGCCGCGCCTCTCCCCGGTTGCGCTGGTCGTGCTGGAGGAGACGCTGAGGCCCGATGCCGCGGCGACCGTGGCGGCGATGCGCGAAGACGAAGTCGAGCTGAAGCTGATCTCCGGAGACGCCCGGGCGACCGTGACCGCGGTCGCCGCGGCGGTTGGAATCCCGCAAGACGCCGGCGTGATCGAAGGCTCCGAGCTGCCCGAGGACACCGAGGGGCTGGCGACGGCGGCCGACCGCAACACCGTCTTCTGCCGGATCAAGCCCGAGCAGAAGCGCGACCTGGTCAAAGCGCTCGCCGCCTCGGGCCGCTACGCGGCGATGATCGGCGACGGGGTCAACGACGTGCCGGCGCTGAAGCAGGCGCGGATGGCGGTCGCGATGGGCTCAGGGGCACAGGTGACCAAGGGGGTCGCCGATGTGGTCCTGCTCAAGGACGAGTTCGCGCGGCTGCCGCAGGCGGTCGGCGAGGGACGGCGGATCGCCCGCAACATCCACCGGCTGGGCCGGCTCTACCTGACCAAGACCGTCTACGCCGCGACGCTGATCCTGCTCGTCGCCGTGCCGGGCTTTGCCTTCCCCTTCCTGCCCCGCCACCTCACCCTGGCCGCCTTCCTGACGATCGGCATCCCCTCCTTCGTGCTGGCCCTGGCGCCATCCGACGGGCCGCTCTATCGCGGCCACCTGCTGCGCTCGCTGGCCGCCTTCGCCGTGCCGGCAGGCGTGGCGACGGCGCTCGGCTCGATCCTCTCCTTCTTCCTCGTCGACACGGTCTTCGGCGGCACTCTCGAGGCGGGACGCACGGCCGCGACAACGACGCTGGTGGTGCTCGGCCTCAGCTTCGTGCTGCTGCTCGAGCGTGGACCGGGCCGCGAGCACATAGCGATCCAGAGCAACATGCTGGTGCTCGTGATCAGCCTCGGCGGCCTCTTCGCCGGAATCCTGGCGATCCCGCCACTCCGCGACTTCTTCGAAATGGCCGTGCTCAGCTCGGCCCAGTGGTTCTTGGCGCTGCTCTCGGCGGCGGCGGGCCTGGCAATCGCGAGCGTGCTCTGGAGGCTTCCCCGGGTCGAAGCGATGGAGACGCCGGTCGATATCGAAGGTGCCGCCGCCGTCAGTCCTGGCGGGGCGGAAGCACGAACTGAGTGACGATCAGGTTTGCCGCGAGGCGTGGATCGCTGTTCTCCCTTTTCCGCTCCATCCTCACCTCGATCACAACCGTGCTCTTACCGGTGTGCAGCGGCTCGGCAACGGCGACGATCTCATCGCCCAGCAGGCCAGCGGCGAAGACGTTCAGCTTCAGCTCGATCGTGGTGAAGTTGTGGCCTGGAGGGATCACGCGGAACGTTGCCCAGGCGGCGACGGTGTCGCCCAGCGCCGTCCAGACACCACCGTGCACGAAGCCGCCGGGGTGAAGGTGGCGCTTATCGACCTCGATCCTGCCACGCGAGTGCGAGTCCTCGATCTCGAGCGGCTCGATGCCGAGATCACCGGGAAAGCTCCCCGGCAGGAAGCCGCGCACCGACTCCGGCGTGATCAGTGAGCTGGGGTGATGCGGATCCTCGCCCATCGGGGCCGGACCCTATCCCAGGGTGCCTGAAGCGACCGGCGCCTCGGCGCCGGTCAGCTCATAGGCGCCGGGCGCGAGCCGCTCGGTGCGACGCTTGTAGGTGCTCCACACCCACGGCCAGTTGCTCGGGTCGTTGCCGTTCTCGTCGACGTACCAGTTGGTGCAGCCGCTGTGCCAGACGGTCTCGGCGAGGGCGGCGCGCAGCTCGCGGTCGAAGTCCTCGGCGGCCTCCCGTCTGACCTCGATCTGTCGCGACCGCCCACGCTCCATCTCGCGCAGGGCGGCCAGCACGTGGCCGATGCCGCACTCGAGCGTGTTGACTACCGAGCCGCTGCCGCCATTCGTGTTCGGCCCGTAGAGCAGGAACATGTTCGGGAAGCCGGGCACGCTCAGCCCGAGGTAGGCGCGCGCCACCTCGCCCCACTCCTCGGTCAGGGTGAGGCCACCGCGACCGGTGATCTCCATCGGGGCGACGAAGTCGTGACTGGCGAAGCCGGTGGCGAGGACGATGGCGTCGGCGGGGCGCTCGGCGCCAGTCGCGTCGCGGATCCCGCTCGGAGTGACCGCCTCGATCCGCTCTGCCACCAGCTCCACATTGGGCTCGGTGAGGGTCGGGTACCACTCGTCGGTCAGCATGATCCGCTTGCAGCCGAACTCGTCGCTGGGGGTCACCTTGCGGCGCAGCTCAGGATCGGAGATCACCGAGTTGATCTGGCGACGACCGACGGCGCGGAGCATTGGCAGCAGCCAGCGCTTGCTGGTCAGGGCCGCGGCGGCGAACTCCTGAAAGGCGAAGACCGAGGCGCGGTCGAGGCGGTGCAGTACCGGGAAGCGCCGGAAAAGGGCACGCGCACGCTGGGAGTACTCGAAGTCCATCTTCGGCAGGGTCCAGCCGGGAGAGCGTTGGTAGACGTCGAGCTGGGCGACCTGCGGCTGGATCGCCGGCACGACCTGGATCGCGCTGCAGCCGCTGCCGACCACGGCTACGCGCTTGCCGGAGAGGTCGACGTCGTGGCGCCATTCGGCGGTGTGGAACGCCGGCCCCTCGAAGCTCTCCAGTCCGTCGATCGGCGGGACCGTCGGCACCGAGAGCTGGCCGCAAGCGGTGATCAGGAGATCCGCCTCGTGGGGGCCGGCGCTAGTCTCCAGCACCCACTTGCAGCGGCCCTCATCCCAGGCCGCACTCTTGACCTCGATCCCGGTGCGAACCCTGTCGAACACGCCGAAGCGCCGCGCCACCCCCTCGATGTAGGCCTGGATCTCGGCCTGCGGCGCGTAGCGGCGCGACCAGCGGTTGGGCGCGAAGGAGAACTCGTAGAGGTGCGAGGGGATATCGCAGGCGGCGCCAGGGTAGGTGTTGTGGTGCCAGACGCCGCCGACCCGCTCGCCCTTCTCGAAGACGGTGACGTCCTCGTAGCCCTCGCGCTTCAGCATCACGGCAGCGCCAACGCCGCCGAAGCCGCCACCGACGATGGCCACAGATGGTCGCTCACTCATACGCCGAAGCCTTCCATGCCAAAGTCGCCGAAGGGCTCGTCGCGCTCACGCACCGCCTCTTTGAAGCCTCCTTCGGCAGCGCGGCGGACAAAACCGTGACCCTCCTCCGTGTGGCGAGCGATGCCGTCGAAGAAGGTCCCCAGCACCTGGGTCTGGTGCAGGCCCTGGGCGTAGAGGCTCTGGTTAACCAGCATCTTCATCATCACCAGCTGGTTGATCGGCATTCGGGCGACGCGATCGAGCAACCGCTCGAAGCGCTCGTCCAGCTCGGCCGCGGGCGGCGCCTCGGTCGCCAGCCCCCACTCCTCGGCCTGCGCGCCGGTCAGCGAGTCGCCCGTCAGCAGCAGACGCTTGGCCCGCATCGGGCCCACCCGTGACGCCCACATCGCCGTCGTCGGTGAACCCCAGACCCGCGCCGGCGGGTAGCCGATCTTGGCCTCGGCGGCAATCACCAGCAGGTCGGAGCAGAGCGCCATGTCGGTGCCGCCGGCGACGCAGTAGCCGTGCACCTTGCAGAGCACCGGCTTCTCGGAGTGGAAGAGGCTCATGAAGCCGCGCACGTTGCGCCACATGAACTGGAAGTCGGTGACCGGGTCCCAGTTCGACTCGGGCGCGTGGTTGGCGCCGATCGTCGCTGGGTCCAGCGGCGAGCCCGGTGGTGCCTCGACGCCGCCCAACTCCCCCATGTCCCCCTCGGCCGAAGCGACCAGGTCATAGCCACCGCAGAACCCCGAACCGTTGCCGGCCAGAGCAACCGCGTGAACGTCAGGGTCAAGGTTGGCCCGCTCGACGCAGGCCGCCAGCTCAACCGGCATCCGCGGCGTGATCCCGTTCCCCCGCTCCGGCCGGTTCAGCGTAATACGGGCGATCCGACCTTCGGTCTCGTAGGTGAGTGTCGCGGGATCCGCCATGGATACGGCGAGCCTACCGCCAGACACTCATGCAGCATCGAGTCCGAGACCTCACAGGATCGTGATATTTGCTCACAAATTTGTGAGGCTCGGGGGACGATGTTTCTCGTTTCTCGCCGTGGACACGGCCGAAGAAGTCTCCGGTCAAACAGCGGCTAGCCTGAGTCGCTTGATTGAGCACGAGTGGATTCATCTAACCGCGGAGCAGCTGAGCGCTGATCCGGCCCTCGTCCGCGCCATCGAACGCTTTGAGACACCGCCAGGCCGAGCCGGGGCAGCTGCGGCCTCCTGGCTCAAAGAGCGGGCCCTCCGCGAGGTGAGCCACATCGCGACTTACCTCCTCCTCGTCAAGGGCGAGGTCACGGGCTTCTATTCCCTTGGCATGAGCGAAGTCGAGCTACGGACGAAGCACGCAAAGAGGTCTCGGCGAGCCATCCGCGCCAGGGCGCTGTGCTGATTCTCTGGCTGGCACGAGCAACCGACGCGGACGTAGGCGCGGCGATGATCCTTCGCCACGCGGTCGGCATCGGCCAAATCGGCTCACGCAGAGTCGGCGCGGCCGTGATCGCCGTGGATCCCTTCGACGCCGCAACCGAGAATTACTGGCGGCAACACTTTGGATTCCGCGCTTCGCTCACTAAGCGGAGGGACGCAAACGGCGAGCAGCGAAGTCGACTCTGGATGCCGCTCCTGCCGGAGGGCTAGGCAGGTTGCCCAACGCGCGTGCTGGGGCGCGTGGTTTCCGCGACGTACTGCTCCGCGTTCAGGCAAAACTCGCGCCAGCGCTCATCGAGGCGAGCCTTTGCCAGCTCGTCGGCATCGATCACGGTCGGCACTTCCACAGCCTGCTCGGCATCGCTCGCAGCGGCTAGAACGTTCTCATCGGCATTAGTCATCTGCTCTCAGAGTATCGGCTCCGGGCCTCTAATCCAGAGGCGGGTGCCACCGTAGGTGGGTTGAATGCACGCCTTCGAGAGGCGCTTCCCCGGGTCAACGTCATTTGCTCGGTGGTTGCGTAGGCGGAAAGTAGATCCCAAAATAAGCAGCCAGGATGAGCTGGATCAGCGTCCAAATGACCGTGACCGATAGACCTATCACTACCTGGCGGGAGACGGAGTTGCTGGCCTGCATTTCATCCAGCTTCTCATTAGTCTTTGCCTGCTCATCCGCGAGCCGCTCCTGCTCCCTAAGGAGGTCAGTGAGCGTGTCCGATAGCGCCGATAGATCGACTTCGGATGCGTCTTTGGTCGCTTCCTCCGCGGTCGTTTCGACAGCTTTGGCGATATCCGGGGAGTCAGCGCCCCGCGCAGCCTCGGCCACTTCTTGAAACACAGAGCGCCAATCCTGGTTACGTGCCAAAACCTGCTTGGTGAGGCCGAGCTGCTTGCTTAGGTCAACTCGTCCCAATCCGACAAAGGCTTCGTAGGTCTTGGGGTCGATCCCGAAATTGGCCAGCTTGACCCGGGGACGCATCGCCTCGTATATCTGGGGCAGCTGCGGACGAATAGTTGCCATCACCTGCTCATTGAGGCCAGGCTGAATTGCTTTCAGAGCCTCCATCTGCTTTGGTCGAATCGCTTTAAAGGCATCCAAATACGCGGGCCGCATCGCACGAGCAATCTCGTTGCTTCGGTTGATGCTTTTCAGAAGATCTTGAGAGACACCGGGGATGGCTTGTTTCATTCGTTTTCGAGCCCGCTCCCATTCCTCTTTCTCCCTGGCCTCAATCGCTTCCAGCTCCGCGACCAACTTGGAGGGAATGTCGGCCTTGATCTCCGGTTCCGTGGTCACGGCCACAACTCGAGGCAATAGCTTGGCCAGCTCTACGCCTTCCCAGCTGAAGGTTGGCGAGTGCTCAATCACTCGCTCTTTGACGAAGACCCAGGCAACGTCCTCCTCGGTCATCTCGCCTTCCCGATGTGCACGCAGCGCTTGCGTGAGCGGCGTCATGAGGACCGAGTCCGACCTCTCGATAGTCAGAGTGGCCCGTCCATAGCGAATCTTCGCCTTTCGCGCCGCTTGCAGCCGCTCGAATATCTTGCGAGCGTCCTGTTTCCCCTCCCCCTTGCCCTTCATGCTCTCCCGTCTAGGCCGAGTTCGTTGTCTTAATCGGAGAGCTCAGCACCCTATCCAGGTACGACAAAGGTCACGACGGACTAAGGGTGAGATTCGAACCTTTGGGGTGTGAGACGCCGGAGGCGCCTCAGATTCTTTCCACAATCATCGCCTTGCCCTGTCCGCCGGCTACGCACATGGTCTCGATGCCGACCGCGTGATCATCGGTCTCCATCACGTTGAGCAGGGTGCCCATCATGCGGGCGCCGGTCATCCCGAAGGGGTGGCCGAGGGCGATCGCGCCGCCGTGGGTGTTGAGCTTCTCGGGGGCGATGTCGCACTCGTCCATGATCGGGATCACCTGGGCGGCGAAGGCCTCGTTGAGCTCGACCGTGCCGACGTCGTCGATCGTCATCCCGGCGCGGTCGAGCACCTTCTTGATCGCGCCGATCGGGGCCACGCCCATCAGCTCGGGCTCGTTGCCGTAGGTAGCGGCGGTGACGACGCGGGCGCGCGGGGTCAGGCCCAGCTCCTTGGCCTTGCTGTCGCTCATCAGCAGCACCGCGGCGGCGCCGTCGTTGAGCGGGCAGGAGTTGCCGGCGGTAACGCCACCGCCACCGAAGGCTTCGGGCAGCTGGCTCAGCTTCTCCAGCGTCGATGAGGCGCGGGGCCCATCGTCCTTCGTGACTTCGGTGCCGTCGGGCAGGGTCACCGGGACGATTTCGCGGTCGAAGAAGCCGTCCTCCTGGGACTTGACCGCGAGTTCCTGCGAGCGCTGGGCGAACTTGTCCATGTCGGCGCGGCTGACCTCGTACTTTTCGGCGACGTTGACCGCCGTCTTGCCCATCTCGATGTAGGCGTTGGGCTGGCCGTCGTTGCCCTGCAGGTTGGTGTTCTGGTCGTCGGCGCCGGCGGGCTCGGTGCGCTCGTTGTAGCGGCTCACCCACTCGACTCCGGCGCCGATGTAGACGTCGCCTTCGCCGGCCTTGATCGCGTTAGCGGCGAGGCCGATCGCGTCGAGGCTGGAGGAGCAGTAGCGCGAGACGGTCAGTCCGTTGACCTCCTGCGGCAGCTTCTCGGAGAGCAGCGAGATGATCCTGCCGATGTTGAACGCCTGCAGGCCCTGGGGCATGCCGCAGCCGCAGAAGACCTCCTGGACCAGGGCGGGATCGACGCCGGGATTGCGCTCGAGCAGCTGGTCGACCACGTAGGCGCCCATCTCATCGGGGCGCAACTGGGCGAGTGAGCCCTTGAAGGCACGGCCAATCGGGGTGCGGAGGGTGTCGACGATTACTGCCTCGGGCATGCGGTCATCTCCTTCGAAGCTGGGGTCGGGAAGTGCGGGCCGCAGGGTAGTGGATCGGCAGCCCGCCTCGGCAGGCTCTAGGTTTAGAGCGATGTCGCTGGACGGACTGCGGGCGTGGATCGGGGAGGTGGAGCGCAAGCTCGGCATGCGCACCCGCGTCTTCATCGTCCTCGTCGCGATCGCGGTCGGCGGTGCGGGCGCCGCCATCTACCTGGCGCTCGACGCCCAGGACAACGCGGTCAGCAAAGATGACCTGCAGGCGCTGCGAAACGAACTGGTCGAATCCCCCGCCGTGTCAAGCGGCGCCGAAGGCGTCGCCCAGCTCGAAGCCGAAGTAAAAGCGCTGCAAGCTGAAGTCACGGCCCTGCGGGCTGAAGAAAGCGCCCCCAACGAAGGTGCGAGCGAAGGCTCCCCGGGCTCAACCGGCGGCGTCACCCCAGGCAGCGCGAGCGGCGGCGCGGGAGTACCCCAGAGCCAGCAGAAGCTGCGGGAAGCGGTCGAAAAGGCGGAAGAGGAAGCGAAGAAGTAATCGCCCGTTTGTGTGAAAACGCACGTGCATGGGTGTCGTCGTCCCCTCACTGCGTTACATTCGCCGCAATTCGATCTCGCGAGCAACCGCGAGCTCTGCCATCACGGCAGTGAAAGGAGCCCCTGATGCCCGAGGGTTACTGCGTCAAGGAGCGTAAGAAGGTCGAGATCAAAGACGCCAAACAGGTGACCATGAAAAACGGTCGCCCGGCGATACAGGGAACGTGCCCGGATTGCGGCACGAAAATCTTCAAGATCGGCAAACTCGAGTAACAAGGCGAAGCCTGGCCTGAACCCGCACCGGCGGCTACCCGTATGACGGGCAGCCGTGATCTTCATTCCTGCTCAAAGATCGGCCTGAGATGGCTTCCGGTGCGCTGACTCGCGAGCGGGACGTGCGTGAGGCCTACGCGGCTCATGCAGCGGAGCTCTATGGCTTCGCGGTTCGCTCGCTTGCCGATTCAGGCTTGGCAGAAGAGGCCGTGCAGGAGACCTTCCTGCGCGCCTGGCGAGCGGGCGAGCGCTTCGACCCGGAAATCGGCTCACTGCGCACCTGGCTGTTCGCGATCCTGCGCAACGTCGTCATCGACCTCGGCCGGGCCCGCGCCGCACGCCCCCGGGTTGCCGAGGGCGGGATCGAGCCCTCGACCGAGCCGTTTGACGACGCCCTGCTTTCCTGGCAAATCGAGGAGGCGATGCGCAGGATCGGCGAGCAGCACCGGCAAGTCCTGGTTGAGACCTACTACCGCGGCCGCCCCTACGCCGAGGTCGCCGCGGAACTTGGCGTCCCCGAGGGCACGGTAAAGAGCCGCGTCTACTACGGCCTGCGCGCGTTGCGGGTCGTGCTCGAGGAGATGGGCTATGAAGACTGAGAGCTGCCGCGAGCGGCGCGAGGTGCTTGGCGCCTACGCGCTCGGCCAACTGCCCGACGAGGAGCGGGCGAGCCTCGAGGCCCACATGGAGGGCTGCGCCGCCTGCCGGGCGGAGGCGGACTCGCTGATTGCGGTCTCACGGCTCCTCCCCCACGCCGACCCCGAGCGATTCGGCCCGGCGCCGGTTCCGCCGCCGGAGCTGGGCAAGCGGATCGCAGCGACGATCAGCGCTGAGCAGCGGACCCGAGGGCGCCGGCGCCGCTTCCGGCTCGGACTGGCCTTCAGCGGCGCAACCGCGGCGGTAGCCGCCGCGGTGCTGGCGATCTTCGTCCTCTCCAGCGGCGGGGGTCCGGGGCCCGAGCAGCACGTCTCCTTCCGCTCGCTACCCCAGGGCGTGAAGATCGCCGCCACCCTCGAGCCGCAGGCGTTCGGTACCGAGATCCACATGTACGTGAAGGGGATCCGCTCGGGCACGCTCTGCGCGGTCTTCATGCGAGGACCGGCTGGCGACGACATCTCCGCCGGCACCTTCCGCTACCGCTGGGGCGGGGATGCCTCGGCGGTGCTCAGCGCCGCACTCGATCTCTCGCGCGCCAAGGCCCTCGTTGTCCATGCCGGCACCCGCACTTTCGTTGCACCGATAGACGCCGGCAGTACGACCCTGCGCAATCAAACCCAAGAGGAGGAACCAACGTGAAGAAGATCTTTCCCGCCGTCCTGGCCCTGATCGCCGTGGTGGCAATCGCCGGCTGCGGCAGCAGCAGCGACAGCTCGAGCACGAGCTCCGGCGGCGCCTACGGCTCGGGCGGCGAATCGACCAGCAAGCCTGCCTCCTCGACTTCTTCGGGCAGCAGCTCCGGCGCCGTCGTATCCGTCTCTCGAGCGCCGAAGCTTGGCCGGATCATCGTCGACTCCAAAGGATTGACGCTCTATGACTTCCATAAGGACAAGGGGACGACGTCGGCGTGTTACGGCGGCTGCGCGCAGGTCTGGCCGCCTCTGATCACCGAAGGCAAGCCGCAGGCCGGTGAAGGCGCGATGGCTTCGAAGCTCGGCACGACCAAGCGCAGCGATGGCACCATCCAGGTCACCTACGCAGGTCACCCGCTCTACACCTACACGGCCGACACCAAACCCGGCGATACCAAGGGCAACGACTTCTCCTCCTACGGCGCCCAGTGGTACGCACTGCTGCCCAGCGGCGAAGAGGCCGGCGACTAGGAGCTCTTGCGCCCGGTCGCCGAAGGCGGCACGAGCTGGCGGATCTCGGCGAGGAGCCGGGCCGCCAGCTCACCGGGCTGCTCACCCGGCTGGGCCTGGCCGCCAGCCGGCTCGAAGAAGCGAACGCTGAGCCGGGGTCGCTTGGGGAAGCTGGTGAGGGCCGTGGTGCCCGCGATCGCGACGCAGACAAGCTTCGCCTCGGGCACTTCGAGCGCGAGGCGGCCGACGCCGCTGCGCGCCCGCATCTCCCTCCCCTGCGAGCGGGTCCCCTCGGGAAAGACGCCAATGCAGGCGCCACGTTGCAGTTCCTCGATCGCCCGGGCAAGCGCGCCAGCGTCACCGGCGCCACGCTCGATCGGAATCTGTCCCATCCCGTTCAGCACCGGCGCCAGGCCGCGCACCTTCCAGAGGTCCGATTTTGCCAGCGCCTTGACCTGACGCCGCCGGATCGCGCCGACGCCGACGGCGATCGGATCCCAGTGGCTGTCGTGGTTGCCAACCACGAGCACCGGCCCGCTCTCCGGCAACAGCTCAAGCCCCTCCACCTGCAGCCGACCCCAGAGCATCACCGGCCGGCTAACCGCCATCGCGGTCCGGTACATAGGGCTCGGCTCTCGCGCCGGTTTGGCGGGCGGCGAGTTGCCCTCACTCTCAGTGGCAGCCTCCATCGGAGCGGGACCGTACTCGATCGCATCGGGTCTCACGACAATCGATCAAAGTGACCAAAGTCACGCAGTTGGCGACGCTGGCGGTCGAAGGTATCCGCCTCGCTCTGCGGATGGCGACCTTCCTCTTCCCGGCTGTGGCAATCCTAACTATCTAAAGTGTCAACTGTGACTACGCAGAAGCCGCTGGAGCTGATCCTTGCTCGCAACCTGATGTCGGCGCTCTCGACGCCGGCCTTTCTGGTCGACGAGGGCGGCGTCCTCGTCTTCTACAACGAGTCCGCTGGGATGCTGCTCGGCAAGCGCTTCGAGGAACTGGGGACGGTCAGTGCAGAGGAGTGGGGCGCGCTCTTCGGGCCTTTCGACAGCAGCGGCGAGCCGATCCCCTACGACGATCTTCCCCTTGTCGTCGCCGTGCGCGACGGTCGCCCGGCACACGCCGACTTCGAGATCAGCTCGGTTGACGGCACCCGCCACCGCGTCGAGGTCTCGGCCTTCCCGATCCTCACCGCGCACGGCTCACAGGGAGCGATCGCGGTCTTCTGGCCAGCCGGCTCCAGCAACGGCGCGGGCCACTGAGATGAAGGTCAAGCTCTGGGGCACGCGCGGTTCGATTCCCTCCCCAGGGCCGGAGACGATCCGCTACGGCGGCAACACTTCCTGCGTCGGCGTCACCCTCTCCGATGGCTCGATGCTGGCGCTCGACGCCGGCACCGGCATTCGCAGTCTCGGCCTCGCCCTCGCCGCCGAGCCCGCTCGCCTGCACATCCTTCTCACCCATCTTCACCTCGACCACATCCAGGGCCTGGTCTTCTTCGCCCCCGCCTTTCGCGCCCAGACCGAGATCGTGATCTGGGGCCCGGCCTCTCCCGAGGCCTCGCTGCGTGACCGCATCGCGCGCTACATCTCGGCGCCGCTCTCGCCGGTCGAGGTGCGGGAGCTTCCCTGCGATGTCTCCTTCCGCCACTGCCCACAGACCGAGTGGGAGATCGGCCCGGCGCGGATCCGGGCCGCCTCGGTCGCCCACCGCGGGCCGACGCTCGGCTACCGGATCGACGATGGCGATTCATCGCTCGCCTACATCCCCGACCACGAGCCCGCCCTCGGCGCCGACATCGACGCGCTCGAGGAGGACTGGATCTCGGGCTTCGAGCTGGCGCGGGACGCCTCGATGCTGATCCACGACGGCCAGTACGCCGACGCCGAGTATCCCGACCACGTCGGCTGGGGTCACTCCTCGCTTTCGCACGCGATTTCCTTCGCTCGCCGCACCAACGCGGAGCGCACGGTGCTGTTCCACCACGACCCGATGCACTCCGACGAGCGGCTCGATCAGCTCGGCCGCGAGGCACAGGAACGGTGGACGGCGATGGGCGGCGCGGTGGGCGGAATCGAGCTGGGCGCCGAGCGGGCGGAGTACGAGCTTGCAGCGCCGACGGCAAGCGCCGTGCCCGCAAGCTAGCGGCCTGAGTTAAACACCACGGTTCACCAGCTGCGATTGCCCGCTACGCTGGAACGCGGGATGTCGTCGACCTCTGGCATCGACGCCGCGATCGAGAGATCCGACTTGGTAAGGGACGCGTTGGAGACGGCGCGACGGGCGCATGCGGGCCAATTGCGGCGCGGAAGCGATGGCCGTCCCTACATCGATCACCCGCTTGCGGTCGCCGAGCTCCTGGTTGGACACCGCTACCCCGACGAGGTGTTGGCTGCTGCGCTGCTGCACGATGTCGTCGAGAAGAGCGAGACCGAGGTGCGCGAGGTGCGCGAGCGCTTCGGCGACGTCGTCGCCGATTTGGTCGAAGTGATGACCGAAGACGAGACGATCCCGTCCTACGAGGAGCGCAAGGAGGAGCATCGCCGGCGGGTGGCCGAGGCCGACCCGGCGGCGAGGGCGATCTTCGCCGCCGACAAATTGACCAACGTGGCGATGTTGCGCGAGGCCTACGCGCTGATCGGCGAGGGGGTCAGTGACGAACTCGCCGTCTCGCTCGACCTCAAGATCTACGTCTGGGAGGCGGATCTGGAAATGCTCTTCGACGGTGCGCCCGAGATGGCGCTGACCAACGAATTCGCCGACGAGATGGTCGGCCTCTGGGGCGACCGCTTCAGGGCCGTTCGCGCTCCCTCAGACTGAAGCGGTGCCGTAGCGGCAAGACGTACCAGAGCGTTGCGAACATCGTGATCGCCGCCACGCCGGTGATCGCGGTCATCAAGCCGCCGAAAAGAACGTCGGTGATGAGCACGATCGCACCGGTCATCGCCAGGGCGAGAAAGGTGAGGCCGGCGATCGTGAAGCGGTTGGCGAGGAAGACGAGCTCGTGCTTCTGCTGGAGGTGGAAGGTGAGCCGGTGGTAGGAGGAGGGGGCGATCAGCAGCGCCGCCGAAATAGCTGTGCAAAGCAGGGTGGCGAAGTAGACCTTCTTCTCGAAGGGGGTGATCTGCGTGAAGTTCTGCTGGAAGGGCACCGCCAGCAGGAAGGCGAAGAGAACCTGGACGCCGGGCAGGGCGACGCGCAGCTCCTGCAGCAGCTCGCCGAGATTTCGGTCGAGACGCGCGTCCTCGCTCTCATCTCTCCCTGACGGTCGGTCCGTCACACCATCACCATAGGCGAAGTGAACGCTGCCATCGTCCTCTTCAACCGTGACCTGCGGGTCCGCGACAACCCGGCGCTTGCCGCCGCGGCGAAGGCCGAGCGGACCGTGCCGCTCTTCGTCCTCGATGAGGCGCTGCTCAGCTCGCGCTTCGCCGCACCCAACCGAGTCGCCTTCCTGCTCGAGGCGCTGGCAGACCTCGACCGTTCGTTGCGTCGGGCTGGTGGGCGGCTCTACCTGCGGCGCGGTGACCCGGTTGCCGAGGCGCTTTCGCTGGCAGACGAGTGCGGGGCCACTGAACTCCACGTCAGCGCCGACTGGAGCGCCTACGCGCGACGGCGCGAGCAACGTCTGCGCGCGGCCTGCGCGGAGCAGCGGATCGACTTCCGCACGCATCCCGGCATCACCGTGGTCTCACCGGGAACGGTGACGCCAGCCGGCGGTGATCACTTCAAGGTCTTCACGCCCTTCCACCAGGCCTGGGAGGAGGTGCCGCTGCGGCCACGCGCCGCGACACCGCGGCAGCTCGCCGTGCCCTCGCGCCTGGCGGTGGGGCGACTGCCGGCGGCGAGCTCGTTGCTGCGGTCCTCCCCGTCCCCCGATCGGGCGAAGGGCGGAGAGAGCGAAGGCAGGCGGCTGATGCGCGCCTTCCTCCGCGATCGCCTTGCTACCTACGAGCAGCGCCATGACGACCTACCCGGCGATGCGACCTCGAGCCTCAGTCCCTACCTGCGCTTCGGCTGCCTCTCGCCGCTGGAGCTGCTCGGCGAGGCGCACTCGCGACCGGGCGGCGCCTCCTTCGCCCGCCAGCTCTGCTGGCGCGATTTCCACCATCAGGTGCTTGCCGCCTTCCCCGCCCTTCCTTCAAGGGACTACCGCCCCCGCGGTGACCGCTGGTCACGCTCGCAGCGCGCCTTCGACGCCTGGCGTGAGGGACGCAGCGGCTATCCGATCGTCGATGCGGCGATGCGCCAGATCGTCGCCGAGGGCCGCATGCACAACCGAGCGCGGCTGATCGTCGCCTCCTTCCTGACCAAGGACCTCTATATCGACTGGCGCCGCGGCGCCGGCCACTTCTGGGACCTGCTCAGCGACGGCGAGATCGCCAACAACGCCGGCAACTGGCAGTGGGTGGCGGGGACCGGCAACGACACCCGGCCCAACCGGGTCTTCAACCCAATCCGCCAAGCCCACCGCTTCGATCCCGACGGCGACTACGTGCGCCGCTACCTGCCCGAGCTGGAAGCCGTTGCGGGCCGGGCGGTGCACGAGCCCTGGCGACTGCCGGCGGCGCAGCGGCGCCAGCTCGACTACCCGGCGCCAATCGTCGACCACGACGATGCCGCCGCTTCCTTCCTGGCGAGGCGGGCGTAGGATCGGCACGCATGGGACGGCTGGCGGTGATGCTTGGCAGTAGTGCGCTCGGCCCCGGGGGCGAGACGATTGCCACGGCAGCGGCCGAGCACGGTGCGGCGATCGTGCAGCGCCACGATGGCCCCAGCTACCGCTTGCCCCACGAGATCGATCACCTCGCCAACCTGCAGCCGCTGGCCGAGCAGGGCTGTGACCGGGTGCTTGGGATCGGCTCGGTCGGCTCGCTCAGCACCGAGTTGCCGGTCGGCAGCCTGCTCTGCCCCAGCGACTTCATCGCTCTGCACCTTGGCCTCTCGATCTTCGCCGACGAGCGCGCCCACAGCGCCCCGGGCTTCGATCCCACCTGGCGTGGCGAAGTCCTCTCCGCCTGGGAGTCGAGCGGCAGCGAGCTGCGCGACGGGGGCGTCTACTGGCAGACGATCGGACCCCGCTTCGAGACTCCCGCCGAGATCCGACTGATCGCCGCGCACGCCGACGTGGTCGGGATGACGATCGCTTCCGAGTGCATCGTCGCCGCCGAGCTCGGCCTCGCCTACGCCGCGATCTGCGTCGTCGACAACCTCGCCAACGGCATCGGCGCCGCCCCTGTCGACGTGACCGAACTCGACGCCGCCCGCGCGCTCAACGCGCTGCTTCTTCACGATGGCCTAGCCGCGGTACTGCCGCAGCTGGGCGCCGTGGGACGGTGAGCGTGAAGCCGCTGGCCGTGAGGGACGCCGTCCTTGATGGCGAAACTGTCGGGCTGCGCTGCGAGGATGGGGCGATCGTCGCCCTCGGCCCCGGTGTGGCGGCCGAGCCCGGGGATGAGACGATCGAGGCGGCTGGAGCACACCTGGTCGCGCCGCTGGTCAACGGCCACACCCACGCGGCGATGACGCTGTTCCGCGGCTACGGCGGCGACCTGCCGCTGATGCGCTGGCTGCAGGAGGTGGTTTGGCCGGTCGAGGCGAAGCTGGAGCCCGAGGACGTCTACTGGGGCACGCGCCTCGCCTGCGCCGAGATGATCCGCACCGGCACCGTCCGCTTCTGGGACATGTACTGGCACCCGGGCGAAACCGCGCGTGCCGTGCGGGACGCGGGGCTGCGGGCGACGATCGGCGGCCCGCTCTTCGACGTCGACGGCAAGACCCCGGCGATGCAGGAGTCGGCGCTGGAGAATCTCGATCTGCTGGCGGAGGCGGGCGCGGGGATCAGCAGCGCCCTCGCTCCCCACTCGATCTACACGGTCAGCGAAGGGCTGCTGCGCTGGACAGCGGAGCTGGCGGCCGAGCGCGATGTCGCAGTCCACATCCACCTCTCCGAGACCGAGCAGGAGGTCAGCGACTGCCTCGAGCGGCACGGGCTGCGGCCCGCCGCCTATCTCGACCGGCTGGGGTTGCTGAGTGAGCGCACGATCCTCGCCCACGGTGTCTGGTTGGACCAGGCCGAGCTGGAGCTGATCGCCGAGCGCGGCTGCACCGTGGTGACGAACCCGGTCGCCAACATGAAGCTGGCCGTCGGCGGAGTCTTTCCTTACCCGGCGGCGCGGAAGGCCGGCGTCACGGTCGGGCTCGGCACCGACGGCCCGGGCTCCAACGACTCGCTCGACCTCTTCTCCGACCTCAAGGTCTTCGCCCTCGTCCAGCGCCACACCAGCGCCAACCCCACCATCCTCCCGGCCCCAACGGCCTGGCGCATCGCAACCGGAGCCGCCTCCCCCCTTCTGGCTGGCGAACTGCATCAAATTTCCGGTCTCCCAGGTAGAGAATTTGATGCAGTTCGGGTGGGTGGGGTGGCGGACTTTCTGTTGCTGCGGAAGGGGTCGCCGGAGCTGGAGGTTGGGGAGCTGTATTCGGATCTGGTCTATGCGGCGTCGGGGACGATCGTCGATACGACCGTGGTCGGGGGGCGGGTGTTGATGCGGGGCGGCGAGGTGCCGGGTTGTGAGGAGATCGTCGCTCAAGCGCAGGAGCGCTCCCGGCGGCTCAGGATCGGCTGACATCTAGATACCCCCGGGGGGTATCTGCTACGGTGCCCGCATGGCCGATGCCCTGAGCACGATCGCCGAAGGCTTCAAGCAGTCCTTCCTGATGGCCTACGAGGTCTGGTGGGCGCTGGTCTTCGGCTTCGCGATCTCGGCCGTGGTCCAGGCCTGGGTGCCGCGCGAGCGGATCGAGGCGACGTTGTCGGGCAGCGGGCCGAGGCCGATCGCCTGGGCCACCGGGCTCGGCGCGGCCTCCTCGTCCTGCTCCTACGCGGCGATCGCGATCGCCAAGAGCCTCTTTCAGAAGGGGGCCTCGGCGGCCTCCGCCCTGGCCTTCCAGTTCGCCTCGACCAACCTGGTCTGGGAGCTGGGGCTGGTGCTCTGGGTGCTGCTCGGCTGGCAGTTCACCCTCGCCGAGTACATCGGCGGCATCCTGATGATCGTCCTGATGAGCATCCTTCTGCGCTTCTTCGTCTCGCCCCGACTGGAGGAGCAGGCGCGGCGCCACGCCCAGGAGGCGGACGCGGGGCACCAGCATGGCTCCGATTCGAGTGAGGAGCGAGAGGGCTGGCGCCAGCGCTTGGTCTCGACCGAGGCCTGGACCGAGGTCGCGCAGAACTTCAGCGGTGACTGGCGGATGCTCTGGAAGGAGATCAGCATCGGCTTCCTGCTCGCCGGCTTCATCGGCCTGCTCGGCAACGACTTCTTCAACGTGCTCTTCGTCAGCGACGCGCCCGGCTGGGTGGTCGCGATCGAGAACGTGATCGTCGGCCCGCTGATCGCCGTGCTCAGCTTCGTCTGCTCGGTCGGCAACATCCCCCTCGCCGCGGTGCTCTGGTCGGGCGGCATCAGCTTCGCCGGGGTGATGGCCTTCATCTTCGCCGACCTGATCGTCCTGCCGATCATCGCGATCTACCGCAAGTACTACGGCTGGGCCTTTACCGCCCGGATCGTCGCCCTGATGCTGGTGACGATGATCGTCGCCGCGCTCGCAGTCGATGGCCTCTTCAGCGCCGCCGGGCTGATCCCCGAGACGCGACCGAGCCGGGATGACATCTTCGGCACGGTTGAGCTCAACTACAAGCTGGTGCTCAACGTTCTTGGCCTGATCGTCTTCGTGGCCCTCTTTTGGCTCAGCAGGCGAGGCGAGACCGCTGCCGCGGAGTGCCCGGCACACGGTTAACACGGAGGGCACGGGGGTATAGGCTCGTGGCGAGTGCCCAGCGAAGAGCTGACTGAGGGATCGACTACCGGAGCTTCGTCGGTCCGTTACGCAGGCGCCACCAAGCGCTACGGCGACTCTGCCGTCGCCGCCGTCGACCAGTTGACGCTCGAGGTTCCCGCCGGTGAGATCTGCGTCCTGGTCGGGCCCTCGGGGTGCGGCAAGACGACGGCGATGCGGATGGTCAATCGCACCGTCGAGATGACAGAGGGCGACATCCTGATCGGCGAGCAATCGGTACGCGACCGCAATCCGGCCCAGTTGCGCCGGGAGATCGGCTACGTGATCCAGCAGATAGGCCTCTTCCCCCACCGCACGATCGGCGAGAACGTCGCCGCGGTGCCGGCACTGCTGGGCTGGAAGAAGGACCGCACCGCGGCTCGCACCACCGAGCTGCTCGAGCTGGTTGGCCTCGATCCAGGCCTCGGCGACCGCTACCCGGCGCAGCTCTCCGGCGGCCAGCAGCAGCGTGTCGGCGTCGCCCGCGCCCTCGCCGCCGACCCGCTGGTGATGCTGATGGACGAGCCCTTCGGCGCGATCGACCCGATCAACCGCGAGCGCCTGCAGAACGAGTTCCTGCGGCTGCAGGCGGAGATCGGCAAGACCGTCCTCTTCGTCACCCATGACATCGACGAGGCGATCAAGATGGGTGACCGGATCGCGATCATGCGCGAGGGTGGCAAGGTTGCCCAGTACGCGACGCCGGCCGAACTGCTGATGGCGCCGGCCGACGAGTTCGTCGAGGACTTCGTCGGCGCCGACCGAGCGCTGAAGCGCTTGGCGCTGATGCGGGTCGCCGACATCGACCTCTGGGAGGCACCCCTGGCCTACGTCGGCCAGGCGACCGCGGAGGTGAGGGCGAAGCTGGCCGAGCCCGACGTTGAGGTCCCCTACCCGCTGCTGGTCGACAGCGAGCGCCGGCCGCTTGGCTGGCTCTCCGAACGCGATCTGGCCGCCGACGTCGTCCCCGGCCGCCCCGACTCACCGCTGGGACCGCTACTTGACCGCGACGACATCATGCGCGACGCCCTCGCCGACCTGCTCCAGGGCGAGGCGCAGTTCGCCGCGGTGGTCGACGCGGACGGGCGGATCGACGGCGTTCTCTCGGTGGAGATCATCTCCGAGTTCCTCTCCTCGCCGCGGGCGAAAACCGAGGAGCACGGGGCGGTGGAGCGGCCGCATGGTTAGCCCGGCCCTCACCGCCGCGGTCGGCGAAGTCGGCAAGGGCTTCATCCAGGAACGCACCTCGGAGACCCTGCCCTGCCAGGCAACCGACAAGCTCTTCTGCTTCGACTGGGCGAAGGAACACATCGACCGCTATGCGACGCCGACCCTGCAGCACCTGGAGCTGGTCGTGCTCTCGGTCCTGATCGGCTTCGCGATCGCCTTTGCGCTCTCGCTTCTCGCCCACCGCCACGCCTGGTTGCGGCCGCCGTTGCTGGCCGGCACGGGGATCCTGTACACGATCCCCAGCATCGCCTTCTTCTTCCTGCTCCTGCCGATCACCGGCCGCGGCAGTGAGACGGCGATCATCGCGCTCAGCGCCTACACGCTGCAGATCATCTACCGCAACACGATGACCGGCCTTGCCAATGTCCCGGACTCGGTCAAGGACGCAGGGCGTGGAATGGGCCTCACCGAGCGCCAGATCCTCTGGAAGGTCGAGCTGCCGTTGGCGACGCCGGAGATCGTCGCCGGGCTGCGGATCGCCACCGTCAGCACCGTTGCGATCGCGACCCTAGCGGTCTTCGCCGGCGGCGGTGGGCTCGGCACCCAGATATACGGCGGCGGGAACCTCAACTTCGCCACCAGCATCATCATCGCCGGCGGCATCGCAATCCTGATGGCCCTTGCCTTCGACGTGATCCTGCTGGTCGGACAGCGCCTGGCGACACCGTGGCGAAGGGCGGTGAGTGGATGAGCACCCTTCTCCCCCACCCCCTGGTCGCTTCCCTCGGTGGCGCGATCGAATTCATCTTCACCCCGCAGGCATCCAACGTAACCGGTGGTAAGACCGTCGGCGGCTTCTCGCAGGTGGTGGAACTCACCCTCACCCAGCTCGAGGTGACAGTGTTGGCGCTGGCCCTATCGCTCCTCGTGGCACTCCCGGTCGGTCTTTACCTGGGGCATCGCGGTACAGGCGAACTGGTTGCGGTCGGGATCGGCAACGCCGGACGCGCGGTCCCCGAGTTGGCGCTGATCGCGCTGATGGCCACGGCGATCGGAGTCGGCGTGCTCAACCTGACCGTCGCGCTCGCCGTGCTCGGGGTGCCGCCGATCCTGACCAATGCCTTCGTCGGTATTCGGCAAGTTGATCGCGCCACCGTTGACGCCGCCCGCGGCATGGGCATGACCGAGCTCGAAGTGCTGCGCAAGGTCGAGGTGCCGCTGGCGATCCCGACGATCTTCACCGGTATACGCGGGGCAACGATCGCGATCGTTGCCACGGCGACGATCGCGCCCCTCGCCGGCGTCCTGACCTTGGGTGACTTCATCATCAACGAAAACGTCTACGGCGACAACGGTGTGCTGGCAGGGGCGATCCTGGTTGCCCTCCTCGCGCTTTTCCTCGAGTTCGGCCTCGCCGCGCTTCAACGTCGGCTCACTTCGAAAGGCTTGAGGCTGAGTCCCGTCTGAGTCTCGTCATGCAAAACGACAAGAGAGGAATCCAATGAGGTCCAAGTTCACTCGTCCACGAGGAGCAATCGCCTTGCTGCTCGCGCTAGCCCTCAGCCTCGGTGTAGTTGCCTGCGGCAGCAGCGATGACAGCACCACGAGCAGCAGCGAAGAAGGTGGGGGCGGCGGAGCAATCGTCTCCAATCCCGAAAACGGCAAGGTCAAGCTGACGATCGGCTCGAAGAACTTCCCCGAACAGGAAATCCTTGGCGAAATCTACGCCCAGGCCCTCTCGGCTGCCGGCTACAAGGTGAAGAGCGACCTCAACCTCGGCTCGGAAACGGTGGCGCGCCAGGCGGTCAAATCCGGTGCCATCTCCGGCTACCCGGAGTACGCCAGCACGGCGCTGACCTCGTTCTTCGGCATCGAACCTGAAGAAGTGCCGGCCGGAGCTCAGCCCGCCTACGAAAAGGCCAAGGCCGAATTCGAAAAGGAAGGCCTCACCGCCTTTCCGCCGACGCCTTTCGCCAGCGCCAACGCGGTCGGCACGACGACCAAGTTCGCCGAAGAAGAAGAACTGGAGACGATCTCAGACCTCGAAGGCAAGTCGGAAAATATGACCCTCTACGGCTCGCCCGAGTGCCGCCAGCGGATCGACTGCCTGGCCGGGCTCGAAAAGTATTACGGACTCAAATTCAAGTCATTCCACCCGGTTGACATCGGCCTCCGTTACACGGTGCTCGAAAAGGGTCAGGCGGACCTCTCGATCCTCTTCACCACCGATCCACAGCTCGCGGCGGAGAAGGACAAGTTCGTCATCCTCGAAGACGACAAGGAAGTCTTTCCGGCTGGCAACGTCATCTTCGTGAGCAAGCAGTCGACCGCGGAAAAAGCGGGACCGGACTACGAAAAGACGATCGTCGACGTTCAGAAGGGGCTGACCCTGGAAGTGATGCAGGAGCTGGATGCGCGGGTGGAACTCGAAAAGCAGACGCCTAAGGAAGCGGCGGCGGCTTACCTGAAGTCGGCGGGGTACACCGGCTAAGGGCTTGGGCCCGGGGGGAGGGGGTTCGCCGGACAAAAGCGGGGAGTGTCCGGCGAACCCCCTCCCCCCGGGCTTCGACACGGCTGGTGGCCCCGTGCGTGGGTGAGCCGGCCGCGCAGGGGTCGGCTCAAGAGCCAAAGGGTCAGGCCGCTGCTGGTTGTCCTTGTGCTTGTGACTCGGTTCGGGTGCGGATGCGGGCGAAGCAGATGCGGGCGGCCCAGGCGGCGCTGAGGCCGGAGATGGCGGCCAGGAGGAGGGCGAAGCGGGGGTCGTAGGTCTGGGAGAGCCAGCCGGCCAGGGGGCCACCGATTGGAGTCGAGCCGAGGAAGACGACTGAGTAAAGGGACATCACTCGGCCGCGCATGTGGGGGGTGACGGCGAGCTGCAGTGAGGAGTTGATCGTGGCGGCGAAGGTGACCGAGGCGGCGCCGAGCAGGATCAGGGCGCCGACCTCGACGGCCATCCCCGGCGCTGCGGCGGCGATCAGGGCGGCGCCGCCGAAGGCAAGGGCCGCCCCGGCGATCAGACGCGGGCCGGTACGGCCGTGCGAGCCGGTGACCAGAGCACCGGCCACCGAGCCGACCGCCATTGCCGAGACCAGCACCGAGTAGACGCCGGCACCGCCGTCGAAGCTAAAACGCGCCAGCAGCGGCAGGATCACCTGGAAGTTGAAGCCGAAGGTGCCGACCAGGGCCATCAAGGCCAGCGGAACCGCCAGCTCGGGCGTCGCCCGCACGTAGCGCAGGCCGGCGCGGATCGCGCCCCGTTCCGCCGTCGCCCTCGGTCCGCTCCGCAGCTTGGCCGAATCCATCCCCCAGAGGGCGAAGATCATCGCCGCGAAGGAGAGCGCGTTGATCGCGAAACACGGCCCGACGCCGAGCCCGGCTATCAGCAGGCCGGCAAATGCGGGGCCGACGATCCGCGCCGACTGGACGATGACGCTGTTGAGGCTGACCGCGTTGACGACGCGATCGGCGCCGACCATCTCGATCACGAAGCTCTGCCTGGTCGGGTTGTCGACGGCGTTGACGGCGCCCATCGCGAAGACCGCGAGGAAGACCATCCACGGTGCGGCGATACCCGCCTCGGTGACGGCGAAGAGGCCGATCGCGGGAATCGCCATCAGCGCCTGGGTCACCATCAGCAGCCGTCGCTTCGAGAAGCGGTCGGCCAGCAGGCCGCCCCAGGCGCCGAAGAGCAGCATCGGCAGGAACTGCAGGGCGGTGGTGAGGCCAACGGCAACGCCGCTGCCTGTCAGGCTGAGCACCAGCCAGAGCGCCGCCACGGTCTGCATCCAGTTGCCGGAAAGCGAGACCAGCTGGCCGGCGAAGTAGCGGCGGTAGTTGGGGACGGAAAGGGAGTCGAAGCTGCGTCGCAGGCCGGCGCTCACCTGCGCTCGTCCTCCAGCATCCGCTCGAGGATCTCCGCCGCCCGCTCCAGAGCGGCGACGTCGGCGGCGGGCAGGTCACGCATGCGGCGCGCCAGATAGGCGTTCTTGCGGCCACGCAGGCGCCGCAGCCGCTCGCGGCCGGCGGCGTTGACGCTGACCAGGGCGCTGCGGCCGTCGTTGGGATCGGCGGTGCGCTCGACCAGGCCCTCCCGCTCGAGACAGCCGAGCGTACGGGTGACGGTCGGGCGCTTGACCCGCTCGAGCTCGGCCAGCTCGCTGGGCGTGAGCGGCCCGTGTCGCTCGATCGTCGCCAGCGCCGCGGTCGAGGTCGGCGTCAGGCCACTCGCCTCCGCCGCCGCCTCCTGGCGCAGCCGCCGCGCCGTCCGCACGATCCCCATCCGCAACTGCGCGGCCGCGTCAGTCAGTGAGATGTCGGTCCTAGAAGGCATTAGTTAGCGTTGGTAATTAGTATAGCAAACTATCCCTCGCAGTTCCGGTGGCCCGTAGTCAGGAGGTACCAGCGGGGTGGTTCCCCGCGAAATCTAGGCTCGACCCGTTTCGGCGGGTCTTGTCGTTCAAGGACTCAGCCCAGTCTCCATATCAGTCGTAGGATCGCGGCCATGCCCGATGCGCCCGCGGAGACGGTGCTCGCCGAACGGCTGCGATGGCAGGCGGATGCCTGCTCACGAATCGGCTCGCCCCTCTACTCGGCTCTGCTCGGGCACGCCGCTGCTGACGTCGAGGCTCGCGGGCCGACCTGGGAGGTGCTCCGCGGTCGCGAGGCTGATCCGGAGAACTGGCTGCCCGCGCTGCGTTTGATGGGCGCCGTCAACAGGCTGGTCCTGAGCGGAAGCGAGCCGGCGCTCGCCAGCGCCTATGAGGAGTTCGACGGCGATGGCTCAGCCGCCTGGGAGGCGCTTCGCAGCACGCTGGAGCGCAGCGTCGAGGAGCTGCGGCAGCTGATCGACCTCCCCGTGCAGACGAACGAGGTCGGTCGCTGCGCCCCCCTGCTCCTCGGCTTCCTCAGCGTCGCCGCCGAGACCGGGATGCCGCTGCGGCTGCTCGAGGTCGGCGCCAGCGCCGGGCTCAATCTGCGCTGGGATCGCTACGGCTATCGCGCCGGTGACTTCAGCTGGGGACCGGCTGATTCCCCTTTGCAGATCGAGTTCGCGCTCAACGGCGAGCTACCCGCACTCGCTTCCAGGGTTGAGATCAGCGAGCGCCACGGCTGCGATGCGGCGCCGCTCGATGCCTCGACACCGGACGACCAGGTCAGCCTGCTCGCCTACGTCTGGCCCGACCAGGCGATCCGCGTGGCACGGGTGCGCGCCGCGCTGAGGATCGCCGAAGAGCTCCCGGTCGACCTCGACCGCGAGAGCGCCGCCCCCTGGACCCAGCGCATGCTCGCCGGGCGAACCCCCGGCCAGGCAGCGGTCGTCTTCCACTCGATCGTCAGCATGTACCTGAGCGACGAGGAGCGCGATGCGTTCCAGGAAAGCATCGCGGAGGCGGGACGACGCGCGACCCCCAAGGCCCCGATGGCCTGGCTGCGCATGGAGCCCGCCGACCAGGACCGAGCCAACCTGCACCTGACAACCTGGCCCGGCGGCGAGGAGCGCCACCTCGCCCGCGTCGGCTATCACGGCACCCCGGTCGAGCTGCTCTGAGGCCTGCCCGGCCGAGGCGCGACCCTAGTAGCGGTAGTGGTCCGGCTTGTAGGGCCCGTCGGCGGGGATGCCGAGGTATGCAGCCTGGTCCGGCGTCAGCTCTGTGAGGCAAACGCCCAAGGCGTCGAGGTGCAGGCGGGCGACCTTCTCGTCGAGGTGCTTGGGCAGGACGTAGACCTGCTTCGCTTCGTACTGGACGCTCTTGCCGAAGAGCTCGATCTGAGCGATCACCTGGTTGGTGAAGGAGTTCGACATGACGAAGCTTGGGTGGCCGGTGGCGTTGCCGAGGTTGAGTAGGCGGCCCTCGGAGAGGAGGACGATCGAGTGGCCGTCGGGGAAGCGCCACTCGTCGACCTGGGGCTTGATGTTGACCCGCTCGGCGTTGCCGCCTTCGAGGCCGGCGACGTCGATCTCGTTGTCGAAGTGACCGATGTTGCCGACGATCGCGTTGTGCTTCATCCGCGCCATGTGGTCGAAGGTGATGATGTCCTTGTTGCCGGTGGCAGTGACGAAGATGTCGGCGGTCTCGACCACTTCGTCGAGGGTCCGCACCTCGTAGCCCTCCATCGCCGCCTGCAGGGCGCAGATCGGGTCGATCTCGGTGACGATCACGCGGGCACCCTGACCGCGCAGCGAGGAGGCGCAGCCCTTGCCGACGTCGCCGTAGCCGCAGATCACCGCGACCTTGCCGCCGATCATCACGTCGGTGCCGCGGTTGATGCCGTCGACCAGCGAGTGGCGGCAGCCGTAGAGGTTGTCGAACTTAGACTTGGTCACCGAGTCGTTGACGTTGATCGCCGGGAACAGCAGGTCACCGGTCTCGGCCAGCTGGTAGAGCCGGTGGACGCCGGTCGTGGTCTCCTCAGTTACGCCCTGGATGCTCGCGGCGACGCCGGTCCAGCGCTGCGGGTCCTCGGCCAGTGAGCGCTGCAGGGTCTCGAGGATGATCCGGAACTCCTCGGAGTCGGCAGAGGCGGGGTCGGGGACCTCGCCCGCCTTCTCGAACTCGACGCCCTTGTGGACGAGCAGGGTGGCGTCTCCACCGTCGTCGAGGATCATGTTCGGGCCCTCGCCGTCGGGCCAGAGCAGAGCCTGCTCGGTGCACCACCAGTACTCCTCCAGCGTCTCGCCCTTCCAGGCGTAGACCGGGATCCCGGCGGCGGCGATCGCGGCCGCCGCGTGGTCCTGGGTCGAGAAGATATTGCAGCTGGCCCAGCGCACCTCGGCGCCGAGAGCCGTCAGCGTCTCGATCAGCACCGCGGTCTGAACCGTCATGTGTAGGGAGCCGGTGATCCGGGCGCCCTTCAACGGCTGCGTCGCGGCGAACTCCTCGCGGGTCTGCATCAGGCCCGGCATCTCGACCTCGGCGAGGGCGATCTCCTTGCGCCCGAAATCGGCGAGGTCGATGTCGGCGACCTTGTAGTCCTGCGTGGCGGTGCTGGTGGTCATCGGCTGAGCGTCTCCTGATTGGTTGATTGCCGAGCCATGGTACGAGACCGGCCGCTTCCCGCGCTGCGGGAGACGGCCGGCCTCGCCCCAGCGGTGCTACTTGCCGACCGTCAGGCTCACCTTCGTCCCCGACGCCAGCACCTTGCCCGGCTTGGCGCCCTGCTTGAGCACCTTGCCCGGCTTCCCCTTGCGGTGCGTGACCTTGCCCGGCTTGCAATTGGCCTGGTGCAGCGCCCGCTTGCCAGCCTTGAGCTTCTTGCCCTTGAGCTTGGGGACGACGCAGCCTTCGTAGAAGAAGCGATCGGCTTCAACGGTTGCGCTGGTCCCCGCGATCGTGGTCGCCGTCACGTCGACCGCACCAACTGTGGCACTGACCGGAGCGACCGCGGTGATCTGGGTTTCCGATTCGGCTTTGAAGCTGGCCGCCGGCAGCGAGCCGAACTTGACCGCGCTCGTCGAGGCGAGATCGGTGCCGGTGATCGTCACCGTGGTGCCGCCTGCCACCGGGCCGAAGCTCGGAGTGATCGAGCTGATCACAGGCGTGGGTTGAACTTCGGCGCTGAGCTCGACCTCGCGCCCCGCGACCGTCCCGCTCGGGGCGACCGTCGCCCCGTCGAACGGCGGCGGAAAGATGAAGCCGTAACTGGCGCCAGCAACTTCGGCGACGCCGATTTTGTCTGCGGCATTGGTCGGGTCAACCCCGATCAGGTCCCCCGCTTTCACCGGCAGATTGGCGGTGAAAGTCTGCAGTCCGCCACCCGAGGGAGTCGCCGGGTTGCTGGTGCCCGCCGCCATGTACCCGCCGGAGCCGTTGGGCCGGAGCACCCGCAGGTAGAAAGGTCCGCCTTCGGCGTCCAGCACCCGCCAGCGCACGATCGCGCCGCTCACCGGCGAGGTCAGGTTGGCGCCTTTCTCCGGCAGCGCCGTGTTGAAGAAGGTCTCCACCTGTCCGAACGCGGTCGGCGTCGACCCCGGCGGCAGAACGCTGCCGACCGTGACTGTCGACGCCTGCGCAGCCGTGGCCACCAGCAGTGCGCCGATACTCGCGACGACAGCTATGAAGCCAAATCGCCCCAACATCCCCTGCCTGATCATCCTGCCTCCTTGGATCGTTGCCCGGTGCCCGTTCGGCCGCCGGGGGCATTTCGGGAGTCTCAAACCGACCAATCTCGAAATGTTGCGGCGGACGTTCCACGCAGGCGTGTGAGGTAGGCACACAGCCGTTCGCGTCGAAGTCACCCCGGATGGCAGACACAACCGAGCAGATCGTCCACTACCCAGCCGGGATGGACGCCCGCAGCACGCGGGTGGCGGAATTCCTCAACACGCCGATGCTGATCGCGGCGGCGCTGACCCTGCCGATGGTGGCGATCAGCGAGTCGCACCCTGGAGGGGCGCTTGAGGACGTCGCTCGGATCCTCAACTGGGTCACCTGGCTCGCCTTCCTAATCGAGCTGGTGGTGATGCTGGCCGTCGTGCCCAATCGCGGGCTCTGGCTCCGCCATCACCCGCTTGACTCCTTCATCGTCATCTTCACCCCGCCGATACTGCCCGCGGGGCTGCAGAGCCTGCGCGTGCTGCGGCTGCTGCGGCTGACCCGGCTGCTGCGCCTGGCCCAGCTCTCACGCGAGGTCTTCTCGCTGCAGGGGCTGCACTATGCGATGTTCCTCGCCTTCCTGACAGTGATCGGCGGCGGCGCCCTCTTCGTCGCCTTCGAGAAACACAGCCAGCACCTCAACGACTGGCAGGGGATCTACTGGGCGGTGACGACGATGACCACCCTCGGCTCCAGCATCTACCCGACCACAACCGGCGGCGAAATCGTCTCGATCGCGATCCTGATCGTCGGCATCGGCTTCGTCGCCCTGCTCACCGGCGCTTTCGCCCAGCGCTTCCTCAGTCCCGAGATCGTCGAGGTCGAGGAAGAGCTGGCAGCCGAGCAGCTCAGCGCCGAGACCCTCGCCCTGCGCGAGCTGAAAAGCGTTCAGGAACAGCTGCAGGCGCTCGAGGTCGCGGTCCAGCGCCTGGTCGACGAGCGCACGGCCTGAGCGTTCCGGTGCGCCTTATGCGGCCTATGACCGCATAAGGCGCACCGGAAGCGGCTAGGCGTCCTCGTCGGCGTAGTCGGCGATCTTCGCCTCGAGTTCTTCCATTACGCCCGGGTCGCGCAGCGTCGTCACATCGCCCAGGGCGCGGCCCTCGGCGATGTCGCGCAAGAGGCGGCGCATGATCTTGCCGGAGCGGGTCTTGGGCAATTCGTCGGCCCAGACGATCCGCTTCGGTCGAGCGAACTTGCCGATCCGCTCGGCGACGACGTCGCGGATTCCCTCGATCAGATTGTCGCTGGGCTCGGTGTCGCCGCGCAGGGTGACGAAAGCGCAAATCGCCTGCCCGGTCTGCTCGTCGGACTGGCCGATCACCGCTGCCTCGGCGACCTTCTCGTGGGCGACGATCGCCGACTCGACCTCGGCGGTCGAGAGCCGGTGGCCGGAGACGTTGACGACGTCGTCGATCCGCCCGATCACCCAGAAGTAGCCGTCCTCGTCGCGGCGGGCAGCATCGCCGACCAGGTAAGTCTCCTTGCCGAAGCGGGAGAAGTAGGTCTCGACGAAGCGATCCTCCTCCTTGTAGAGGGTGCGCAGCATCGAGGGCCAAGGGCGGGTCAGGGTCAGCAACCCCTGGCCCTGCTCGACCGTCTCGCCGTCGCTCTCCCCCACCACGTCCGCCTCGACGCCAGGGAACGGCCGTGTCGCCGAGCCGGGCTTGGTCGCGGTGATGCCGGGCAGCGGCGTGATCATGATCGCGCCGGTCTCGGTCTGCCACCAGGTGTCGACGATCGGACAGCGTTCGCCGCCGATCACCTTGTGGTACCAGAGCCAAGCCTTAGGGTTGATCGGCTCGCCGACCGAGCCGAGCAGCCGCAGTGAGGAGAGGTCGGACTTTTCGGGGATGTCGGCGCCCCACTTGATGAAGGTGCGGATCGCGGTCGGCGCCGTGTAGAGGATCGTCACCCCGTAGCGCTCGATCAGCTCCCACCAGATGCCCTGGCTGGGGTAGTCCGGCGCCCCCTCCCACATCACGCTGGTGGCGCCGTTGAGCAACGGGCCGTAGATGATGTAGGAGTGGCCGGTGACCCAGCCGACGTCGGCCGCGCACCAGTAGACGTCGCTCTCCGGCTTGAGGTCGAAGACGTAGCGGTGGGTGGCGGCGACCCCGGTCAGGTAGCCGCCGGTGGTGTGCAGAATGCCCTTCGGCTTCGCGGTCGAACCCGAGGTGTAGAGGATGAAGAGCGGGTGCTCGGCATCGAGCGGCTCAGCAGGGCACTCCGGGTCTGCGGCGGCGCAGACCTCGTCGTAGAAGACGTCGCGACCCTCCCGCATCTCGCAATCGGTGCCGGTGCCGCGCACGACGACGATCGTCTCCAGGGTCTCCAGATCGCCGAGGTGCTCGTCCACCTGGGCCTTGACCGGCGCCACCTTGCCCTTGCGGCGGGCGCCGTCGACGGTGATCAGCGCCTTGGCCGCTGAGAACTCCATCCGCTCGCGCACCGACTCGGCCGAGAAGCCGCCGAAGACGACATTGTGCAGGGCGCCAATCCGAGCGCAGGCAAGCATCGCGACGGTGACCTCGGGAATCATCGGCAGGTAGATCCCGACCACGTCGCCCTTCTCGACGCCCAGGTCCTTGAGCGCGTTGGCAAAGCGCTGCGTATCGGCGAGCAACTCGGCGTAGGTGATGTCGCGCTCCTCGCCCTCCTCCCCGCGCCAGTGGTAGGCAACCCGATCGCCACACCCGGCCTCGACGTGGCGATCCAGGCAGTTCCACGAGGCATTGATCTTGCCGTCAGCGAACCACTTGTAGAAGGGCGGGTTGGAGTCGTCGAGCCCCTGACTGGGCTGCTCGGCCCAGTCGAGCAGCTCGGTGGCCTGGCGCATCCACCAGGCCTCGGGATCGGCAGCCGCCTCCTCGTACACCGCCGGATCGCTCCAGAGCGCGCTCTCGCCGAACTCAGCGGGCGACTCGAAGCGCTCCACCTCCAGCAGGGTGCTCAGCTCGTGCTCGAGGTCCGTCGATTGTGGCTGCGCTGCCATCTTCCTTTCCTCCTCTCAGTGACCCAGCGGCCGGACCGGCAAAACAGTCCGCCCGAAGGTCGAATTGACGACCGCCGCAAAAGATGCATACCAGGCGGCCACCGCTGTCGCCAGTCCGAACCAACCGCCGGCCTCAACCAGGCTGTTGGTTTCGTTTGCATTGCCGATCCCCAACAGGAAGAAGGTCACGGCAAGCAGGGCGAACACCACGGCCACCGCCGCGTTGGTGCGTAGTGAGGCAACGAACATGTAGGTGGTGAAAATGCCCCAGGCGATCAGGTAGAGCCCGACCGAGGCGGCGAGGTGGACGGCGGGTATGTCGCCGGCAAAAAAGGTCACCAGCGCCCAGTAGGAGAGCCAGAAGGCCCCGAACGAGGTGAAGGCGACGGCGCCGAAGGTGTTGCCGGTGCGGAACTCCCACATGCCGGCGAGGATCTGGGCGATCCCGCCGTAACCGAGAGCGAGGCCGAGCACGACCGGCTCACCGGCACGGCTGACCAGATCGGCATTGAACATGCTGAGCACAAAGGTGGTGAGCGCGAACGCAGCGAGGCCGAGCGGGGCAGGATCGGCGGGCGACCAGCCCTCCCGCACCTGAACCGCGCCGACTGGCTGCTGACCCCCGTTCCCGACTGCCGGCTGATGCGCCCGGATCGATGCTGACTCCATGGGTGGCTCCTTCCCTCGCCCGCTCCGGGCGGGCCTGCCCCACCCGGGACGCGGGAACTGCACTGCCATCTATCTACCCGCTTTCCAGCGCCGTTACCCTGAGCCGATGCTCTTTCGCCAGATCGTCCACGAGGACCTCGGCTGTGCCTCCTATCTGGTTGGAGACACCGCCTCGGGCGTCGCCGCGGTGGTCGACCCACAGTGGAATATCGACCCCTACCTGCACCTGGCCCGCCTGCACGGAGTGCGGATCCAGCATGTGCTGGAGACTCACAATCACGCCGATCACGTCTCCGGCCACGGCCGCCTCGCCCGCGCCAGCGGCGCCACGATCCACGTCCACGAGCTCGCCGAAGCGGACTATCCGCACGAGGCCTTCGCCGACGGCTGGCGACTGAAGCTGGGCGAGGGAGCGACGATCGAGGCGATCCACACCCCCGGCCACCGCCCCGAGCACACCTCCTTTTTGCTCCGCGACGCCGCCCGTGGCGACGATCCCTGGGCGGTGCTGAGCGGCGACTGCCTCTTCGTCGGCGACGTCGCCCGTCCCGACCTCGCGGTCGAGCCGCGCGAGGGCGCCGCCGACATCTTCCGCTCCCTGCATGAGCGGCTGCTGACCCTGCCCGAGGAGACCGAGGTCTGGCCGGGGCACCTCGGCGGCTCGCTCTGCGGCAGCTCCGGGATCGACCTCAAGACCTCCTCGACGATCGGCTTCGAGCGGCGCCACAACCGGGCGCTGCGCTTCGACAGCGAGGCCGACTTCGTCGCCGACGCGGTCGCCACGACTGGCAGCAAGCCGCCCAACGTCGAGCACATCGTCTCGCTCAACCGGGGTCCGCTGATCGACTCGATCAGCGCCCCGACGCAGATGACCCCGCACGGCTTCGAGGCGGCGATCGCCGCCGGTGCCCTGGCAATCGATTCGCGCACCAACGAGCAGTTCGACGAGGCCCACATCCCGGGTGCGATCAGCGCCTCGGGCTATGACACCGGCTTCGCCACCAAGGTCGCCGAGATGGTCCCGGTAGACGCTGAGCTTCTGGTCGTCGCCGCCTCCGACGGCAACGAGCTCGAGGCTGCGGAGCTGCTCGCCGCGGTCGGCCTGCGCGTGCGCGGCTTCCTCGGCGGCGGCATGACCGCCTGGCGCGCCGAGGACCGGCCGGTCGAGCGGATCGAGGCGATCGACCTAGCCGAGCTGCGACTCCGACTCGGGTCAGGAGACGGACCACAGGTGCTCGACGTCCGCAACGCAACCGAGTACGCCGAAGGCCACGTCCCCGACTCGATCCACATCCCCTTCGCCCAGCTCCGCGACCGCCTCGACGAGCTCCCCCGCGACCGCCCGATCGCAACCATCTGCAAGGCCGGCAAGCGCAGCGGCCTGGCCGCCTCGATCCTCCAACGCGAAGGCTTCGCCCCCGTGATTCACGTCAGCCGGGGCAACGCCGCGACCTGGGGCCGCTAGTCACCGCGTGTGCGGCTGGCGGCGCCGGACCAAGCGAGGCAAGGACCGAGGACGCCGCATCGCGCCGGTCCGCCGCCGCCAGGCGTGCGCGCGGCTAGTAGCCCGGGGGGTGGCGGGCTATGAAGCCTTCGGGTGAATCTACGGGCGAGGAGTGCCAGCGGGGGCCCGGGCCGCCGACGGTGTCGAAGGCGAGGCCGGCGATGATCATCCAGGCGTGTTCGGCGTTGGCGTAGACGGTGATCCACTGGCCAGGGCCGGGTTCGCCCCAGGTCTCCAGGCCGGTCGAGTCGAGCGGGCTGGAGAGGAAACCACCACCGTTGAGGGCGAAGCTGACGGCGCCCGAGCAGTCATAGCCGGAGGATTCGAAGGAGCCGTGGCCGCCACCCCAGATGTAGGGGGTGGTGGCGATCGAGTTGGCGGCTTCGATCGCGCCGGCGACGGCGGCGGGAGCCTCACTCGGCACGCTGGCCTGGCTTTCGGAGATGTAGTTGGCGCTCTGACCGGGAGTCAGAGGAGCGGGCGTGCCGGTTACCGGTGCGGGCGCTCCGGTGGTGCTGGCGATCTGTTCCGAGATCGACGCGAGGTTGTTGCTGAGGGCTTCTTCGCGCGACTCGAGCGATTCGAGCGCCTGGCGCCGCTCCGCCTGGGCCGACTTCAGCTCAGAGAAGCGCACCTCCGCTTCCGCGCGAGCCGAGGCGACTTCCTTCTCCTTGAGCGCGATCGCGTCGCGGGCCCCCTTGATCTGGAGGCGGACGGCGGTCATCCGCTTGACCGCGGCGCGAGCTTCGTCGCGCAGGCCCTTGACGCGACTGGCGACCGAGTCGTCGTACTCCTGCACCTGGCCCAGGTAATCGGCGCGGGTGCTGACTTCCGACCAACTGGCCGAATCGAGCACGACGTTGAGCATGTCGGGGCTGCCCGACTCGTAGATCGCGACGAGGCGCTCGCGCAGAACGCCGAGCGCCCGCTGCAGGCGAGCGCGGACCAAGGCCAGACGGTGCTTGTCGGCGGCCAGTTTCGCGGTGGCGCTATCCAGTTCGTCCTGCTTTTCGGCGAGTTCGGACTCGACCGCGGCCTGGCGCTGGCGCAGCGCCGAGACTTCGCCGATCATCGAGTCGATCGCCCGGTTCTGTTCGGCGATCGTCGCCGCAAGGGCGCTCTGGCTCTCGCGCACGTGGCTGAGCTTGCCCTGGGTCGCGTCGAGCTTTTCTTCCAGGTCCTTGGCCGGCGCCGAAGCGACCAGGCAGAGGACGGCGAGAAGCATTGCCGCGGGCAGCAACAGCCGCCAGGAGTTACCGCGAAGAGGGGCGCGCATCGGCGGCGCACGCTAGCGAAGTCGCCGTGTAAATGTTAGGAATCGCTAATAACTTGCAACTTTGCTTGCAGTTGCAGGAGAAATTGCGGGGACGCCATGCCTGACGCCCCCGCAGCCGAGCCTCTTTAGGCGAGAAGCTTGGCCTTGGCCTTATCGAACTCCTCCTGCGAGAGCGCGCCCTTGTCCTTGAGGTCGTTCAGCTTGTGCAGTTCGTCAGCGGGCGAGGTGTGAGCCTGTTCGCGGACGTAGGAATCGAAATGCTGCTTGGCCTCGGCCTGCGCCTTGATCGTGCGGTCGCGCATGCCGCTGCCGCGGGCGATCAGGTAGATCAGCGCCGTCAGGAACGGGATGAATACGAGGAACAGGACCCAGGCCGCCTTGGCCCAGCCCGAAAGCTCGTGGTCGCGGAAGAGGTCGGAGATGATCGTGATCAGGATCCAGATCCAGATCACGAAGAAGAAGACCTCGAAAGCAACGAGAAGCGCTTCTCCGAGGTTGATATCGGCAAACGGCAAGGTGAATCCTTTCGACGGGAGTGGGACGCGCGGGGCGCGCTATGCCCAACGCTACCTCAGCCGACGACGATCTTGCCGTGCATGAAGGGGTGGATCTTGCAGTGGTAGCTGAAAGTCCCCTTGTGTTCGAAGCGGACTGCGAAGGAGTGACCCGGTTTGATGTGGCCGGAGTCGAAGACGCCCTTGTCGGTCGCGGTGTGTGCGGTGCCCGAGGAGTTGGAGAAAACCACCCGCGTGCCCTTGGCCACTTCGAGCCTGTCCGGGTGGAATTCAAAGTGACTGATGTCGACGGTCTTCGTTGCGCTCGCTTCAGCCTGTCCGGGCTGCGAGGCGACCGCGACCTGGCTCGCGAACAGCGCGGCAAGAAGGGCGATGCGGGCGGCAAATCGCTTCATCGGCCATTTCTACGGAGCCAGCCGCACCCAGGTTCAAAGCCGCTGCGAAAAAAGCACCGCCGCGACCGCGGTCGCCAGGTTGAGGCTGGAGACACCCGCCCGCATCGGGATTGCCAGGCGGGCGTCGGCGCGTTCGAGCAGTTCCTCACTCAACCCATAGCGCTCGGTACCGAAGGCGAGGATGGCGCGTGGGGAGATCGCGGCAAGGCCGAGCTCCTCGCCCTCGGGGTCGATTGCAACCAGCGGCCGGTCGCCCTCGGGCAGTTGCTCTAGCTGCGCGACCGGAAGGGCGAAATGCAGCCCGGCAGCGCCGCGCAGCGCCTCGGGATGCCAAGGGTCGTTGTCGCCGGTGCTCAGCACGCCAGCCGCATCGGCCGCTGCCGCGACCCGCACGCAGGCGCCCATGTTGCCCATCGTGCGTGGGTCCTCGAGCAGGACCAGTGGGGCCGGGCGGTTGTCAGCCAGCGTCCGGGCCAGGTCGACCGGCGGGCGCCGGGCAATCGCGACAACGCCGGTGCGGGGAGCATGCGGAACCAGCTGCGCCAGCAGCTCAGACTCGACACGCGTGACCCGCTCGGCCAAGGAGCCGGCCAGGTCCGGGGCCAGCTCGGTCGCCAGCCGATCGAGATCCTCGGGCTCGCTGGCAACCGCCTCACTCACCTCGGCGCCGAAGCGCAGCGCGTGCTTGAGCGCATGGAAGCCCTCCAGTACAGCTAGCTCACGATCGCGACGGGCGGCTCGGTAACGCTGCACAAGGGCGTCGCTCACCGCCCCATCATGAACCGATTGCGGCCTTCACCTCGTTGTCGGAGACCTGGGGAAAGTCCTGGTACCACTGGCTCACCCCGCGGAACTCCGGGGGGACAACCAGGCAGACGACCTCGTCGGCCTCTTCGCTCAGCCGCGCGGCCGAGTCTGGCGGGCAGACCGGAACAGCAAGGATCAGGCGGCGGGGGCGCTGTCGGTGGATCGCGCGAAGGGCGGCCACGTCAGTGACCCCGGTGGCCACCCCGTCGTCAACCACGATCACTGTGTAGCCCCGCAGCCTGGGCGGGGGGCGATCGCCCCGGTAGGCGATGACGCGGCGCTGCAGCTCCTCGGTCTCGCGTCCGACGATCGACTTCAGCCTGCCGATGCCGATGCCCATCGCCATCAGCGCCTCCGAGTCGAAGACGCGCGTGCCGCCCTCGGCGATCGCGCCGATCCCGAGCTCAGGGTTGTGTGGTGCGCCGAGCTTGCGCACCGCGAGGAACTCCAGCCGGGCGCCGAGAGCGGTCGCGATCTCCGCCGCCACCGGCACCCCGCCGCGCGGCAACCCGACCACCACCGGGTTCTCGTCGGCCAGGGACATCAACGGCTGCGCGAGCTGCCGTCCCGCATCACGGCGATCGGCAAAACACCTGGGTTGGGGATTGCCATCGGTCGAGGACATCGTCAACTCGAGCCGATTCTCCATCCCGCCCGAGCCGAAGTCATCGGGGTTTTCCCGCGACTAGTCCCCTGCGGTCGCTCCACGCAGGCTCGCGGCAAAGGACTTCGTCTTGGCATCCCCCGCCAAACCGAGGGGCTCGAGGCCGAAGAAGTCCTCGCTGGAGCGAAGCAGCGAGTAAGGGTTGTAGGGAGAGGCATCGGTGGCGCCCGGGGTGAGGAAGGGTGAGATCAGGAGGGCGCCGGTGCGCAGGGGGTCGGTGGTTGCCGTGGCCGTGACTTCGGGGCCGGGAGGATTGACGGTGGCGAAGTTGACGATCAGCAAGCCGTCGGCCTTGTAGGCGGGCGAGGCGAGGATCTTGGGCACCCAGCTGGACAGGAAGGCGTCAGCACTCGCTGGGCCTTCGACCGCGCCTGCCGCGCACTGACCGGTTGAGCCGGAGTCACAGAGGGTCGGGGCGATGAACGAGAGGCTCGGCGTCTTTTCGGTTTTGCGCAGGTCCGCGGTCAGCTGGTCGATCGGCAGGTCGTCGGCCGAGCAGTCGCCGAGATCGAGCAGCGAGTGGAAGTAGACGAAGGGGTTCTGGCTTGCCGCGTAGCCGCCGGGGGTCGCGGTCGTGCTCGGTTCGCCGGGGTTGGGATGGACGCAGTTGTCCGGCTGGCCCGTTGCGTCGACCATGCCCTCGACGTAGGCGCGCCAGGAGAGGCGAGCGGCCGTGAGCTGGTCGGCGAGGCTGAACGTTTCGACCGGATAGACGCAGCCGGAGCCGTGCAGCACGCCCCTGCTGTCCGCTTTCGCCGACGAGAACTCTTCGAAGCCGGGGCAGCCGGCACTGGTCGCAGCGTTCGGCGGCTGGCCGCTGATCGTGGCGATCTGGTTCGGCAGGCTGGCCTGGCTCAGCAGCGTGTAGTTGCTCAGCAGCTCGCCCTGGGGACGCAGGGTGCCCGACAGGTAGGGCATCTGGGACTGGCCACCGAGAGACTGTTCGTAGCCGGGGCTGGTCAGCGAGATGACGAAGACGTGCTTGACCGGGCCCGTTTCGGGAGCGGGAACCGAGGGCTTGGCAGCGGGTTCCTCCGGCGCCGGTTCGCTCGCGGGTTCGCCCGGCGCCGCGGGCGGTGCGGGCGCAGGCGCTGGAGCCGGAGCCGATTCAGCCGAACCGCCAGAGGCGGATCCAGACGGTTCGGCGGCGGGAGTTCTGGCTGGAGCCGGCGCGATCACAGCCGGAGCGCTATCGGAGGCGAGACTGCGACCGATCAGCGCCGCCAGGGCGCCGCTTCCGCCGGTGCCGGTGAGGGCGCTGGCGACGATTGCCGAGGTGGCGACCACAGACGAAGCAACAAGGAGCCCGAAGCGCTTGCCGGTGAGCGTGGCGGCAGCCGCGACCGCGCGACGAAACGGTCCTGCGACGGCGGCCTTCATGCCACAGCCTCCGCCGGCACGAGCGAGTGCCCACACTGGGCGCAGAACCGCACCCCATGGCCGTAAGGCGCGGCGCAACTCGGGCAGAGCCCGGCGGCATCGGAGCGTTCCAACTCCAGCACCCGCTCGACTGCCAGCAGCTCGGCGTCGACCCGCTGCAACTCCGCGGCTTTGCGGGTCAGCACGTCCATCCGCACGTGGTCGCGAATCGCCATCTCATAGAAGGCACCGCCGAGATCGGCCTGCATGACCGTGAACTTCTCCAGCAGGCGATCGCGCTGGGCGACGAGCTCAGCGCGATCCTCCCTTTTTGCCTTGGGCTCGCTCATGGCTGCCCCTTCCCCGTCGGCACCGGCGGTGCTTCGCTGGGATCGCCACCGACCACGGTCACGTCGGGCAGATTTTGCTGCGCCTTTATGTAATTTTCGCCCGACTGTTCGGGGTTTTCGGCGACGATCGCCGTGTCTTCTTCGGTCTTTTGCTTGGTCGGTTTGAAGCCCGTCACCTGGTGCACTGCTCCGTTACTGGTCTCGGCCACGACCTTGCCGCCTCCTTTGCTGGCTTTTGCGGCCTTCTTGGCTTTGGCTTTTTTGCCGGCGGCCGGAGCTGTCGCCGCGGTGCTGGCGGGGTTGCTCGCCACCGCGGATTCCTGGCGGTGCAGCGCTTCCAGCAAGGCCTCGTTGTCGCCTCCATCCGCACCACTGCGACCGACGACGATCCCGATCGCCACCGCGATCGGCAGCAGGGCAAAGAAGCTGACCGCTGCCGCGCGACTGCCCGAGCTGGCCTTGGCGGGCGGGCCGCTCAGCGGCCGCCGGGCGCGCTGGCTCATCGCCGCGAAGTAGCGCGAGGAGGGGTTGGCGCCGTTGCCGCGGCGGGCGGCGCAGTTGACGCAGTAGCGCTGCTGCGGGTCCAGGGGCGCCCCACACTCGTCGCAGGGTTCGTACTGCCCGCGGCCGTTCATCGACGGCGCTTGCTCGGTTGAGGCTTTCATCGCTGCTTGCTCCCGTGTTCGTGCGACTTGGACTGATGCTTGTGCTTGCGCTTGTGTTCGCGTCTCTCGAGGATGCGCTTGGACTGCGCCTGCTTTTTCGCCGCGGTTTCCTGCGTCGTCGTGCAGCCGGCCAGGGCTACTACCAGCAGCACGCCGCAAATCGCGAACAAACCGGCGCGAGCTATGCGGGGGCTAGCCGAACGCACCGCTCACGTAATCCTGGGTTCGTTTCTCGCGGGGCGAGCCGAAGAGGGACGTCGCGCTGCTGTACTCGACCAGGTCACCGAGGTACATGAAGGCGACGTGGTCGGCGATCCGGTAGGCCTGCTGCAGGTTGTGGGTGACGATGACGACGGCGACGTCATCGCGCAGCTTCACGATCAGGTCCTCGATTACCTGAGTCGACTGCGGGTCGAGCGCCGAGCAGGGCTCGTCGAGCAGCAGCACCTCCGGTTCGGCGGCGAGGCCGCGGGCGATGCAGAGCCGCTGCTGCTGGCCGCCGGAGAGCTTCAACGCTGGGTGGTCGAGGTTGTCCTTGACCTCCTCGAAGAGCCCAGCGCGCTCGAGCGCGCTGTAGACCTTCGGCTCCAGCGCCTTTTTTCTCTGGCGGCGGGAGCCCTGCTCACGCAGCACGTAGGCGATGTTGTCGAAGACGCTCATCGGGAACGGGTTGGGCTGCTGGAAGACCATCGTCACCCGGCGCCGCAGCAGGGTCGGCTCGATCTGCCTGATGTCGACGTCGTCGAGCAGGATGCGACCAGTCAGCTTCGCCGTCCGGGTCAGCTCGGTGAGCCGGTTGAGCGAGCGCAGCAGCGTCGTCTTGCCGCAGCCGGACGGGCCGATCAGGGACAGGACCTCACCCTGGCGCACCGGCAGCGAAACCCCCTTGACCGCGTCGCGGTCGGCGTAGGAGATCGAGACGTCGTCGATCTCCATGCGGCGGATCGAGAACTGCGGCGCGCCGATCGAGCGGCGGGCGCCGGTGAAGCCTCCGCTCGCAGCCGCGCCGTTGCCGTCGGCGCCAGCAGCTGGCGGCGCCACCTGCGTTGCCGCAGGGGTGTCCTCGAGCTCCAGACGCCGGATCGGCGGCGGGGGCGTTGTCACGAACTCCATGTCCCTACCTTTCGGGCGCGGCGGTGGATTACGTCGACGGCCGCGTTCAGGGCCAGCACCATCAGCAGCAGGACGAAGGCCGCCGCGTAGGCCTTCTCGGGCTGATTGAGGTTCCCGGTCGGGGAGGCCTCGTAGACGAAGTTGGTCAGCGTCGTGCCGGCGCCGCGCAGGTAGTTGATGGGGAAGGCGCCGCCGACCGGGGCGAAGTTCTGGGTCGCGCCGAGTAGGACGACGATGATCGCCGTGTCGCCGATGATCCGGCCAAGGCCGAGCATCGCCCCGGTCGCCACCTGCGGCCGGGCCGCCGGCAGCAGGATCCGGCGCGTCGTCGCGATCTTGGTCTTGCCGATCGCGTAGGAGGCCTCGCGCACATGGTGCGGAATCGCGTTCAGACCCTCGCGGGTGCTGGCGACGATCAGCGGCAGGGCGACCAGCGAGAGCATCGCCGATGCAGCGAAGAAGGAGCGGCCGAAGACGACCCCTTCGGAGGTGCGGCTGAGGAAGCCGAGCGCGGTGCTGGAGAAGATCACCGTGCCGAAGAGGGCGAGGACGATCGAGGGGATGCCGGCGATTGCCTCGATCGTCGACTCGGCGATGCGGGCAAGGGCCACCGGGCGGCCGTACTCGACCAGCCATACCGCGACGCCAATGCCGATCGGCAGGGCGATCGAGATCCCCATCACGGCGACGATCAGGGTGCCGATCAGGGCATCGGAGAAGCCGCCGCTTTGGCTCTGGCTGAAGCCGGCCGTGGCCGGGGTGACAAGCATCGAGGGCTTTAGGTATGCGAGCCCCTTGACCATTAGATAGAGGACGATCGCCACCGCGATCGCGCAGAAGAGCAGCCCCAGCGCCCAGCAGATCGCCAGGCCGATGCGATCGGAGAGGCGCCAGGCGGCACTGGCCTCGACCGCGTCGTTGCTGGATTTGGGCGGGCCCATGCGCGGCGGCGGCCCGGCCGGAGGCGTTGCGACAGAGGACTCCATCAGGCGGTCGCCCCGTATTTGCGCATTGCCCGCCTCGCCACCCAGCCGGCCAGCGAGAAGAACGCCGCCGAGAAGAGCAGCACCGCGGCGATCGCGAACAGCGTCGCGTTCGCCGGCGGCGAGCCGAGCGAGTCGATGTTCTTGACGATCGTCGGCGCCAGCGGCCGCGAGGGCTCGTAGATGAAGATCAGCCCGTCGGCCGGGTTGGGGGCGAAGGCGACCGAGCCGGAGACCATCGCCAACATCACCGCCTCGCCGATCGCCCGCGCCACCGCCAGCACCGTGCCGGCGACGATCGCCGGGCGCGCCGTGCGCACGGCGATTTTCCAGGTCGTGCGCCAACGGTTGACGCCAAGCGCCAACGAGCCCTCGAGCCAACCCGGTCGCACCGCGCGCAGGCCGTCGGAAAAGATCGAGACCATCAACGGCGCGATCATCACGGTGAGGATCAGCACCGCGGCCAGCAGGCTGTAGCCGCTGAGCGAGATCACCCCGGCGACCGAGGCCTTCTGCGGCTCGGTCACGAGGTGGTTACCGATGAAGGGAACGATCACCAGCACTCCGAGCAGCCCGTAGATGACCGAGGGGACGCTGGCGAGAAAGCGGACCACCGGCTGCAGGATGTTGCGCATCCACTCCGGCGCGAACTCAACGATGAAGACGGAGACGAAGAGCGAGCAGAAGAGGGCGATCGTCACCGCGCCGCCAGTGATCAGCATCGTGCTCCAGATCAACTGCCAGCCGTGGAAGGTGTAGACGTAGTTGGCGCCGCTGAGGCCGGAGAGATAGATCTGGTTGAGCTGTTCTTCGACGCTCCCCCCCGCGCCGAACCAGGCCAGCCCGTTGTGGGCGAAGGACGGCCAGGCGCGGGCGAAGACGGTGATGATCATCGCCAGGAGCAGGCCGACGACCGCGCAGACCAGCGCGCCGAGCATCCGCTCGGCGCGCTGGTCGGACCATTTCGGCCCGTACTCGGGGAGGTACTCCTCCTCCATCTACTACTTCTTCGCCTTCTTGTTGAAGGCGGGGACGCCACCGGCCTTGGCGATCACTTCGCCGGCCACCGGGTCACGCCGCGCCCAGTCGATGAACTTGGTCAGCGCCGGGTTGTTGACCCCGGTCGGCAGGACCAGGAAGAGGTAGCGCGAGAGCGGGTACTTGAGTGGCTCGACGCTGATCTTTGACGAGACGCAGGGGACGCCGTTGACCTTCAGCGCCTTCTGTCCCTTGCCCTGCCAGGCGAGACCGTCGTAGCCGATCGCGCTGGGGTCCTGTTTGACCGCGTTGACGACGAGGCCGTCCGCAGTCAGCGCGTTGACGTTGGACGAGGGCAGTTCGTTGTTGAGCACCGCCTGGAGGAAGAAGTTGTAGGTCCCCCCATTGGTGTCGCGACCGACCGGGTCGATCGTGGTTTCAAGCCCGGAGCCGGGAAGCTGGTTCCAGTTGGTCAGCAGCCCGCGGTAGATGTCGTGGGTCTGCTGAATGCTGATGTTGCTCAGCTTGTTCTTCGGGTTGACGTCGATGCAGAGCCCGTCGAGGAACATCTTGATGTAGGTCGTTCCGGCGTCGCTGGGCAGCGGCGTGCGGGCCTGCCCGGCGAACTGGCTGGTCCCGTTCTGCACGTCCTTGACACCCGCGTTGCCGCCATTGGCGGTGTAGAGGAAGTGGACCTTGTGGTTGACCTCTTTCGTGTAGGTCTTGAAAAGCGCTTCCAGAACTGGCTGCGCGGCAACCGAGCCGGACCCGATCAGGGTCACGGCGCCGGCAGAGGCCGGAACGGCAAGCGCCACCAGGGCGATTACCGATATGGCAAGGGACTTGATCCTCATTCGGTTTGCTTCCTTTCCTGCCGGGTAGAAGAGTTTCTTGATTGCCTAACTCGACATGACCCTACCAGCTTCTGTACTTTATTGACCTCTTTACTAAGAAAGGCCAACCCGGCAGCAACCCCGGCGGCCCTGAATACGGAGGTTCAATTGCTGAGAAGAAGACTGTCCAAGACTCCTGGGCGGAGCCTCAAGCCTCGCGCCGCGGTTGCGGTCGCGCTGGCAGCGGTACTTGCCGCGGCGATCGCGGTGACGCCGTCGTTCGCCGGGTCAACGATCGCCGGGTCCTTCATCACGAAGAAAGCGGCGGGGAAGATCTACCTCTCCAACAAGAAGGCGTCGACGCTCTACCTGAGGAAGAAAGTCGCGGGCAACACGTTCGTGAAGAAAGCCGACGCGCCCTTGCCCCCCGTGGTCGGGATCGCCGCCGGAACGGCCGTCTTCACCAGCACCTCCACTACGGCCGGCTATATCCCGACGGCCTTCACCTCCTTCGGGATCCCGGGCACCGGCTCGGCCGTGATCACGTTCTCGGGCAACGGCACCTGCACGGCGGCGAAACCGACCCCGGACCTCGCCTGCCCGATCCAGATCCTGGTCGACGGCCAGACCACTGGCAAAGTCAACGTCCTGCCGGCGACGGCGGCCTCCACCCCCGCCCCGGCGCCGCTTGCCTTCACGGTGATGCAGACGACGGTGCTGCAGAAAGGCGGCCACACCGTGGCGATCCAGTACGCCGGCGCGAAAAACGTGGCCTTCACGCTGAAAGGCTGGAGCCTTGCGGTCCAGGCCTACCCGCAGCGCCCAGAAGCACCCCCAGCCGAAGCCACGAAGTAGCTCGACGGGCCGATTTCACGCCATATAGGCGTGTTTCAGGCCCGTCGACAGACCGCGCCGGCAGGCTTGCCGGCGCGGTCGAAGTGGCTCAGTGGCCGCGAATCTGGAAGCGGCCGGGGCGCGGCAGGGGCTCGCCGAGGATCAGGCGAGCGCGGTAGTAGAGGGCTTCGAAGGCCTGCGTGTCGAGCTCGTCCAGGCCGCTCTGCTCACGCCCTGGCTGGGTACTGGCGCCGTCCACTGGCCCACCCCCGGAGGGTCGCTGGCGAAGTACGCCGTTCAGCCTGCCGCGCGAGACGAACTGCGTGCTCTGTGGTGCATCACTCATCGGCTCTCCTTTCTTGGGTTTATTGACCATCTAAATCAAGATTAGCAGGACGGTGCATTTTTGCGCTTTCGGGTAGCGAAGGGCGATGCCACGACTCGTTCTCGGCCCGCTGCTGCGCTACGTCTCCGAAACCGAGGCGACGATCTGGGTCGAGACGAGCGAGGCGTGCGAGGTCGAGATCCTCGGTCGACGGGAGCCGACGTTCTCGGTTGCCCGGCATCACTACGCGCTGGTGCGCATAGAGGGGCTGGAGCCGGGCGGCTTCTACGAGTACGAGGTCTCCCTCGACGGCGAGCGCCGCTGGCCGGAGCCCGGCCACGAGCTGCCGCCCAGCGCGATCCGCACCTTCTCCCCCGGCAAGCCGGTCGACATCTGCTTCGGCTCCTGCCGAGTCGCGGCGCCCCACGAGCCGCCCTATACCGAAAGCAAGGACCAGGACCCCGAGGGCTACGAGCTGGACGCCCTGCACGTGCTGGCGACGCAGATGGCGCAGGGCGATCGCGACGAGTGGCCGGAGCTGCTCTTCCTGCTCGGCGATCAGGTCTACGTCGACGAGGCCTCGCCTCGAACCAGGCAAAAGATCCGCGACCGCCGCGATACCGATGAGCCGCCCGGCGAGGAGGTCGTCGACTTCGAGGAGTACAGCTGGCTCTACGAAGAGACCTGGAGCGATCCGATGATCCGCTGGCTCTTCTCCACGGTCTCCACCTCGATGGCCTGGGACGACCACGACATGAGCGACGACTGGAACATCTCGCGCTCCTGGCACGAGGAGATGAACCAAAAGGAGTGGTGGCACGAGCGCGCCGTCGACGGCATCGCCACCTACTGGATCTACCAGCACATCGGCAACCTCTCGCCGCGCGAGCTGGACGACAACGACATCTATGCGCAGGTGCGGGGAAACCCGGACGCGACCGACGTCCTGCGCGGCTGGGCAAAGGGGATCGACGCCACCGCGGCCGGGGCAAGATGGAGCTTCTACCGCGACATCGACGGCGTGCGGGCAATCTTCATGGACTCAAGGGCCGCCCGGGTCCTGACCGACGACCGGCGCTCGATGTTCGACGACAAGGTCTGGGACTGGGTCGTCGACCACGCCAGTGGCGACTTCGACCACCTGATCCTCTGTACGACCGTGCCCTTCCTCCTCTCCCCCGGCTTCCACCATCTCGAGGCGTGGAACGAGCGTCTCTGCGACGGGGCCTGGGGCGGCCTCCTCGCGCGGGGAAGCGAGCAGCTGCGCCGCGCCGTCGACTTCGACCATTGGGCCGCGTTCCAATCCTCATTTCAGCGGCTGCGCGAGCTGCTCGAAGAGGTCGGCTCGGGCAAGCGTGGCAAGCCCCCGGCTTCGATCGTGATCCTCTCCGGCGACGTCCACCACGCCTACCTCTGCGACGTCGCGTTCAAGCCCGGCGCCGAGATGCAGAGCCCCGTGTACCAAGCGGTCTGCTCGCCCTACCGCAACCCGCTCGAAGCGAACGAGCGAAGGGTCGTTCGCACCGGCTTCTCCCCCGCTTTCACCAGGGTCGCCGGCTCGCTAAGCCGGCTCGCCGGCGCTCCCGACCCCGGCATTCGCTGGCGTTTGCTCGAGGGCCCGCACTTCGACAACCAGGTCGGCACCCTCCGCCTCGACGGCCGCCGGGCGAGCGCGCGGCTCGACAAGACCGTCGCCGGCGAGGAAGATGAGCGGGCGCTCGAGAAGACTTTCGAGCGTCGTCTGGTGTGAAGACGAAGGGGGACGGGGCGCCACCCGGCAAAGCGCGCCCCGTCCCTGTCCTCTTCAGGCGGCTGCAGTTACCTCTGCGTCACCGTCGTCCTGGGAGCCATGGGGAGTCGAGGCCCCATGGCCGTCGGGCGACGGGACATCACCGCTGAAGCTCTTGGTCTGCCCGGGCCGCAGGTAGGCGATCTGGCCCTCGCGCAGCTCCAGCTTCTGGAGTTCCGCACGGGTCAACTGGGCCCAGACCTCGGTGCCGTCGGCGAGCACGAACTCGACCCGGACCTCGAAGCCGAGGGCGACGATGCGCTGCACCATCGCCTCCTCGGCGCCATCGTCGCGGTCGAGCGAGACGGTCATATCGTGCGGCCGCACGTAGTGCTCGCCGAGCCGGTTGACCTCGCCGACGAAGCTCATCACGAACTCGGTCGCCGGCTGCTCGTAGAGCTCGTCGGCGGTGCCGGACTGTTCGACCCGGCCCTCGTTCATCACGATCAGTTGGCCGGCGACGTCCATCGCCTCCTCCTGATCGTGGGTGACGAAGATCGTCGTCACGTGCATCTCGTCGTGGAGGTTGCGCAGCCAGACGCGCAGGTCCTTGCGGACCTTGGCGTCGAGCGCCCCGAAGGGCTCGTCGAGCAGCAGCACCTGCGGCTCAACCGCCAGCGCCCGGGCGAGGGCCATGCGCTGGCGCTGGCCGCCGGAGAGCTGCGAGGGGTAGCGGTCGGCGAGGCCGTCGAGCTGGACCAGGCGCAGCAGCTCGTGCACGCGGTCGGCGATCTTCGCCTTGTCCCACTTGCGGATCTTGAGGCCGAAGCCGACGTTCTCGAAGACCGTCATGTGCTTGAAGGCGGCGTAGTGCTGGAAGACGAAGCCGACTTCGCGCTTCTGGGTCGGCTTCTTGGAGACGTCCTCATCGTCGATCAGGACTCGGCCGCCATCGAGCGTCTCCAGCCCGGCGATCGCCCGCAGCAGTGTCGACTTGCCGCTGCCGCTCGGCCCCAGCAGGGCCGTCAGCGAACCGTTCGGAACATCTATCGAAACGTCATTGAGGGCCTGAAAGTCCCCGAAGCGCTTACTGGCTCCCTCGACTGAGATTCCCATCAGGCGTCCTCCTTTCTCTTTAGGACGTTCATTGCCAGGAGCGTGGTGAGAGCGAGCACGGCGAGCAGCACCGAGGCGCCGTAGGCGCCCGCCGTGTTGAAGTTGTCGAACTGCTTCTGGACGAAGAGCGGCAGCGTTTCGGTTTCCCCAGACCGCGAGCCGGAGACGATCGAGACCGCGCCGAACTCGCCGAGCACGCGGGCGGTGGTGAGGACGACGCCGTAGGCGACGCCCCAGCGGATCGCCGGCAGGGTGACCCGCCGGAAGGTCTGCCAGGCGTTGGCGCCGAGCGTTGAAGCGGCCTGCTCCTGCTCGGTGCCGATCTCCTGCAGAACCGGCACGGTCTCGCGAACGACGAAGGGCAGCGAGACGAAGACGCTGGCGATGACCATGCCCGGAACCGAGAAGAGGATTTCGATCCCCGCTTCGGAGAGGGTCGGGCCGAGCCAGCCTTTGGCGCCGTAGAGGAGGAACAGCGAGAGTCCGATGACAACCGGGGAGATCGCGAAGGGGAGATTGATCACCGCGTCAATCACGGAGTTGCCCCTCCACTTGTGGCGGACCAGCAGTAGCGCACAGCCGACGCCGAAGACCGTGTTTAGCGGCACCGCAATCGCGACCATCAACAAGCTGAGCTGCAGCGCGTGCAGGCCGTCGGGCGAGGTGATCGCTTCGAGAGGGGGCGATATCCCGTCTTCGAAGGTCTTGTAGAAGATCATCACCAGGGGCATGAGCAGGAGCAGGGCGAGGTAGCCAAGCCCGAGCGTCCTCAGCCCCCAGCGACTGCGCCGGCCGCTAGCGGTCCCCATCGTCGTCTCCTGTCTTGGTGAAGTCCTCACCGCTCATCGGCATCACCGTGAGGCCGCCCGTGCTGCGTTCGTGGCGGCTGCCCCAGCGCTGGATCAGGCTGACCACGGCGAGCAGAAGCAGCGAGGCGACGAGCAGGACCACGGAAACGGCGGCGGCCCCGGTGTCGTTGCCGGACTCGATCTGAGAGCGGATGAAGACCGAGGAGACCTGGGTGTCGGGCAGACCGCCGGCGAAGATCAGCACCGAGCCGAACTCGCCCAGGGCGCGGGCGAAGGCGAGGGCGACGCCGGCGGCGAGACCGGGCAAAAGGTTGGGGAAGATGATGCGTCGGAAGACAGTGAAACCGCTTGCCCCGAGCGAGGCTGCCGCCTCCTCCATCTCGCGGTCCATCTCGATCAGCAGCGGCTGCACCGCGCGGACAACGAAGGGCAAGGTGACGAAGAGCAGCGCGACGACAACGGCGGTGCGAGTCAGGCCGATGTCGATCCCGATTGGGCTTTCATGCCCGTAGAGGGCCAGCAGGGTGAGGCTGGCGACAATCGTCGGCAGGGCAAAAGGCAGGTCGATCACCGCGTTGACCGCTGCCTTGCCGGGGAATTCGTCGCGGACCAGGATCCAGGCGATGATCGTGCCGAAGATCGCGTTGATCACGACGACGATCAGCGAGGCGATCACGGTCAGCTCCAGCGACCTGACCGCCTGGGGCGAGGTCACCTGCTGCCAGAAGGTGCTGAGGCCATCTTGGAAGGCCTGGGCCGTGAGCGCTGCCAATGGCAGCAGGACGACCAGGCTCAGGTAGAGCACGACCGTCCCGCGGCCGAGGCCGGCGCCTACCCCGGGCAGACGGATGCCTGCCCGGGGGGGTGCGGGAGCTGATGTTGCGCTTGCCGGGTGCGCGGACATCAGCCTGAGGTGGAGACCCCGAGTTCGGTCTCGATCTTCGCGACGGAACCGGTTTCGTCGTCAAAGAATTCGTCGTTGACCTTGCCCCAGCCGCCGAACTGGCTGATCTTGAACAGGTCCTTCGGGGTCGGGAACTGCTTCGGGTCGACGAGCTTCGGGTTGACCGGGCGGTAGCCGTTTTTAGCCCAGATTTCCTGGCCGGCGTCCGACCAGAGGTACTTGAGGAAATCTTCAGCGGCTGGCTCCGAGGCGTCTTTGGTGACCGCAATCGGGGTTTCGATCAGGATCGTCGAGGGCGGGACGATGTATTCGACGTCTTCGCCTTCTTTTTCAGCCTTGATCGCCTCGTTCTCGTAGCTGAGCAGCACGTCGCCCTCGCCCTGGGTGAAGGCGGCGAGCGCGTCGCGGGCGCTGCCCGGCTGCGCTTTGGTCTTTTCAAGCACGGTCTTGACCGCTTCCAAAGCCTGGGCGGGTGACTTGCCCTCGTTGATCGCCGTGCCGTAAACGGCCATGATGTTCCAGCGCGCCGAGCCCGAGCTGAACGGGTTCGGGGTGACGATGCCGACATCCTTGCTCTGCAGGTCGTCGAAGGACTCGATCCCCTCCGGGTTCCCCTTGCGGACAACGAGGACGACGACGGAGTCGGTGGCGATGCCGCCGTAGGGCTGCTTTTCCCAGTCTTTGGCGACGAGTTCGCCTTCTTCGACCAGCCGTTCCATGTCCCCAGCCTGGGAGAAGTGGACGACGGAGGCGGGCTGGCCGGCCACCACCGCGCGGCTCTGGTCGCCGGAGGCGCCGAAGGAGTTGCTGAAGCTGACGTCCGTCCCTGCGGAAGTCTTCTCGAAGGCCGGCTCCAGGTCTTCCTGGTAGACGGATTCGGGCGTGGAGTAGCCGACCACGTCGAGCTTGCCTCCGCCCGACGAGCTCGAGCTCGAGTCGTCCGAGCTACTGCCACAACCAGCGACGAGAACTGCGATGAGCAGCGCGAAAAGTGCGGCCACTGGGGCCCCTTTAACGCCTCGCCGCCGGGTTACCTTGCGAGCGTTCCGCATAAACGGATTCCTTCCTATGTCGACTAACTTGCTTTTTTGACTGACTTACTTCTAAAAGCGAGGTCGGCAAGGTAGCACATTGTCGATCTAGAAAGTCGTAAAAGCCGATCCGGATTCACCCCACCGGGCCGGTGCAACGTTTTACGGCGCCAAGAGCGACGCAGCGCGTTGCGCCCCATTCCCCGGATCCCGGTGCAACGCTTTGCGGCTCTCCAGAGGCCGCAAGACGTTGCACCTCGTGGGTTGGTTAGGCGGTGAGGACTCGGTGGTCCTCGGGGCCGGGGCGCAGGATCAGGACCTCGGCGGGGGCCTTGTTGAGCAGCCAAACGAGATCGTCGCCGGAAAAGCCGGCGTCGTCGCCAGTCGAGGTGGCTGAGACGACGACGCGATCGAAGGCCTCATGCTCGAGCAGACGGCTGAGGGCGTGGCGGTAGCTGCGACCGCGTTCGACCCGGGCATCGACCGGCACGCCCTGGCCCGTCGCTCGCTGTTCGATCGCCTCCAGCATCGACATCGCCTGGGCGGCCTCCTTGGGGATCGCGCAATCGAGCGGCAACTGCTTGGGGACGGCGGCGAGGTAGGCCGGCATCAGGGTCGCGTCCTCGGCGCGGGCGAGGCGCAGCGCCGCATCGACGGCACGGCGCGAGATCTCGGTACCGGTGAAGGGCAGGAGGATCTGGTGCACGGGTCGGGGCCGCTCGGATCGCTTGCCCCGCCAGCGCGAGCTGGCGATCAGGTAGCCACCGAAGAGCCCAAGCAGCAGGGCGAAGCCGACCAGGAAGTGCTCGATCACGCGTCTCCCTCCTTGAGCCCGCGGTGGGCAACGATCCGCACGTCGACCCCCGGCGGAGTCGCCTTCATCAGCCGCTGCGGAAGCGGCTCACGCAGGCGCCCGAGGCCACGCCGAGGAAGCGACTCACCAACCATGATGTAGGTGCTGCCGCGCTCGCGGACGACGCGGGCGACCGCGGCGACGACGTCGTCGTGCTCCTCGATCAGCAGGGTCGCGCCCAGCACCGAGGCGAGTTGGCGCAGCGCCGTCACCTGGCGCTCCACCTCGCCCTCGATCGGCCCGCCGGGGGGCTTCACCCAGAGCAGGTCGAGGTCGGTGCCGAGCCGCTGCGCCGAGCGCCAGGCCCGACGCACGAGGCGCTGCGCGCTGGGCTGGGGACGGACCAGGGCGAGCAGGCGCTCGCCGACCGCCTTCGGCGCCTCGGCGGCAACCCGCTCCTCCCTCGTCCCCAGCTGCTCCCCCGCCTCCAGGGTCAGCCGCTTGGCCTCGACCTCCTCGGCCACCTGGCGCAGGCTGACCTCGCGCAGCGCCGCCAGGTTCTCGATCCGGAAGAAGTTGTTCAGCGCCGCATCGATGTTCTCGCCGGGGTAGATCTTGCCGGCACGAAGGCGCGTGACCAGCGCCTCCGGGGTGAGGTCGATCAGCACCACCTCGTCGGCGGTGCCGAGCACCGAGTCGGGGACCGTCTCGCGCACCCGCACCCCGGTCAGCTCGGCGACCTGGTCGTTGAGCGACTCGAGGTGCTGGACGTTGACGGTCGAGAAGACGTCGATCCCGGCCGCCAGCACGTCGGCGATGTCCTCGTAGCGTTTCTCGTGCTCGAGGCCGGGCGCGTTGGTGTGGGCGAGCTCGTCGATCAGGGCCAGCTCGGGAGCACGGGCCAGCAGCGCCGGCAGGTCCATCTCCTCGACCTCTACGTCGCGATAGATGACCGGCCGCCGCCGCACCACCTCGAGGCCCCGCGCCTGGGCGCTCGTCTCCTCGCGTTTGTGCGGCTCGAGGTATCCGATCGCGACGTCGCGGCCGGAGACGGCTTCGGCCTGACCCTCCTGCAGCATCCGGTAGGTCTTCCCCACGCCGGCCGCCATGCCAAGAAAGATCTTGTAGTGGCCGCGGTCCACGCGGCGCCCCCTCAGCTCCCCCTCGTTCCGGTGCGCCTTATACGCCCTATGACCACATAAAGCGCACCGGAAACCAAGCGTGAGCGGTTCATCCTTAGGCTCCCAGCAGGTTGTGGACGACGAGGTCGATCAGCTTGATGCCGACGAAGGGGACGACGATTCCGCCGAGCCCGTAGAGCAGCATGTTGCGGCGCAGCAGCGCCGTGGCGCCGATCGGCCGGTAGCGAACGCCACGCAGCGAGAGCGGGATCAGCAGCGGGATGATCAGCGCGTTGAAGATCACAGCGGAGAGGATCGCCGACTGCGGCGTCCCCAGCGACACGATGTTGAGCGCGTCCAGCGGCCCCCTCTGGCCTGCCACGGCGTAGGTCGCGGCGAACATCGCCGGCAGGATCGCGAAGTACTTGGCGATGTCGTTGGCAATCGAGAAGGTGGTCAGGGCGCCGCGGGTGATCAGCAGCTGCTTGCCGACCTCGACGATCTCGATCAGCTTGGTCGGATTGGAGTCGAGGTCGACCATGTTGCCGGCCTCGCGCGCCGCCTGGGTGCCGCTGTTCATCGCCACGCCGACGTCGGCCTGGGCCAGCGCCGGGGCGTCGTTGGTGCCGTCTCCCGTCATCGCGATCAGCCGCCCGTCGGCCTGCTGCTCCTTGATCAACTCGAGCTTGCGCTCCGGGGTCGCTTCGGCAAGGAAGTCGTCGACGCCGGCCTCCTCGGCGATCTTCGCCGCGGTCAGCTTGTTGTCGCCGGTGACCATGATCGTGCGGATACCCATCGCCCGCAGCTGGTCGAAGCGGGCGCTCATCCCCTCCTTGATCACGTCCTTGAGGTAGACGACACCGAGCACCCGCTCGTCGCGGGCGACGGCCAGCGGGGTACCCCCCTCACGTCCGATCCGGTCGAGCTCGGCGCGCAGCTCGGCGGGAGGGCGGCCGCCCTCCTCTGAGACCCATGATTCGATCGCGTCGCCGGCGCCCTTGCGCAGGCGGGTGCCGTTGAAGTCGACGCCACTCATCCGCGTTTCGGCGCTGAAGGGGACGAAGGTCGGCTCGTGGCCGGCGAAGTCGTGCTCGCGAATTCCGTAGCCCTTGGCGAGGACGACGATCGAGCGGCCCTCCGGGGTCTCATCGGCCAGCGAGGACATCTGCGCCGCCTCGGCCAGCTCCTCACCGCTGACGCCCGGCATCGGCGTGAACTCGACCGCCTCGCGGTTGCCGAGCGTGATCGTGCCGGTCTTGTCGAGCAGCAGCAGGTCGCAGTCACCGGAGGCCTCGACTGCGCGGCCGGAGAGGGCGAGGACGTTGCGACGCACGAGGCGGTCCATGCCGGCGATGCCGATCGCCGAGAGCAGCGCCCCGATCGTGGTCGGGATCAGCGCCACCAACAGCGCGATCAGCGTCACCTCGGAGAGTTCGGTGCCGGCGAAGAGCGCGAAGGGACGCAGCGAGACGACAACGAAGATGAAGACGAGGGTCAGCGCCGCGAGCAGGATCCCGAGCGCGACCTCGTTCGGCGTCTTGCGGCGTTCGGCCCCCTCGACCAGGCTGATCATGCGGTCGAGGAAGGACTTGCCGGGCTCCTGGGTTATCTCGACCACGATCCGGTCGGAGAGCACCCTGGTCCCGCCCGTGACGGCAGATCTGTCGCCGCCGGCCTCGCGGATCACCGGCGCCGACTCACCGGTGATCGCCGACTCGTCGACCGAGGCGATCCCCTCGATCACGGTGCCGTCGCCGGGGATCGTCTCCCCCACCTCGACCACGACCACGTCGCCGCGGCCGAGCTCGGAGGCCGGCTTCTCACCACCGTCGCGCAGCCGCGCCGTCGTCTCGGTCTGCATCGCCCGCAGGCTCGCCGCCTGGGCACGGCCACGACCCTCGGCCAGCGCCTCGGCGAGGTTGGCGAAGACGACGGTCAGCCAGAGCCAGACCGTGATCGCGAAGCTGAACCAGGCCGGCTCCTGACCGCCGCCCAGCGGGCCGCCGCCGAAGACCTGGATCAGCCAGGCGACGCTGGTGATCAGCGCCCCGACCTCGACCACGAACATCACCGGGTTGCGGACCTGCACCCGCGGATCGAGCTTGCGCAGCGACTCGAGCAGGGCCGGACGCAGAATCTCGGCATCAAATAGCGAACGGGGCTTGCTGTCGGCGTTCATCTGAGCGGCGCCTCCCGGTCGAGGGCGAGGTTGAGCTCGAGCACGTTGACGCCGGGCTCGCCGAGCAGGCCGATGAAGCGGCCGTCGGTGTTGGCGGCGATCAGGTCTTCCACCTTGCCCAGGGACAGGTGCCGTACCGCGGCGATGCGGTGCGCCTGGATCCGTGCGTTGGCCTCGGAGATCTGGGGGTCGACGCCCGAGGCCGACTGGGTAACCGCGTCGACCGGAACGTCTTCCCTGCTCAGGGCACGGTCATAGGGCTTCTCCAGCTTCAGATAAGCGGCGAGGTTTTCGCGCGCCTCTTCCCGCCCTTCGACGCTGTTGGGGCCGACGTTGCCGAAGAAGGTGGCGTCGCCCGAGTATTCGGTGGCCGAGGGCCGCGACTGGAAGTAGGCCCGCTTCCCCTTGAAGTCCTGGCCGATCAGGCTCGAGCCGACCACCATGCCGTTGACGCTCAGCTTCGAGCCGTTGGCCTGGCCGGGGAAGACGACCTGGGCGACGCCGGTGATCGCCAGCGGATAAACGAGGCCGAGGAAGGCGGTCAGCACGACGACAGCAAGCAGGCCGGTGGTCAGGTCCCTGCGCATCAGAACAGCCTCGTGGTCAGGCTCTGGACAATCGGCCCGAGCAGGATCGCGGGGAAGAAGGTGAGGGCGCCGACCAGGATCACGACGCCGACGAGGAGGAAGACGAAGGTCGGGTTGTCGGTGCGCATCGTGCCGAGGCCGGCCGGTGAAACCCGCTTGCCGGCCAGCGCGCCGGCGACCGCAAGGACGAAGAGGATCGGTACGAAACGGGCGCCGACCATGACGGCGCCGCCGAGCAGGTCGGCAAAGCTGAGCCCGTAGGCACCGGCATTGCCCGGCGCGTGCGGCTGGATGAAGCCGGTGTAGCCGGCCCAGGCCGAGCCGTTGTTGTTGGCCTGTGAGAGGTAGGCGTAGAGGGTCTCCGAGAAGCCCTGCGGGTTGACGCCGGCGTAGAGCGAGCGTTTGCCCAGCGCCGTCGCCGAGGCGACCCCGGCGGAGAGCAGCACCGTCAGCGGGGTGAAGAGCACGCCGAGGGAGACCAGCTTGATCTCCCTCGCCTGGATCTTCTTGCCCAGGTACTCCGGCGTGCGACCGACCATCAGGCCGCCGATGAAGACGGCGAGAATGACGTAGAGCAGCATCGAGTACAGGCCCGCGCCGACACCGCCGAAGACCACCTCGCTGAACCCGAGGTTGACGAAGGGCACGGCCCCGCCGAGCCCGCTCAGCGACTCGAAGGCGGCGTTGACCGCTCCGCAGGAGGTGACCGTGGTCACCGCCGTCCAGAGCGAAGAGTTGGCGATCCCGAAGCGCTGCTCCTTGCCCTCCAGGTTGCCCCCGGTCGAGCCGTCGAGGGCGTGGGTATGCAGACCCGCCGCGTGCTGAGCCGGGGTGCCGTGCTGCTCGGCCATGTAGACGACGATCACCCCGGCGACGAAAAGCACGAACATCGCCGAGAAGATCGCCCAGCCCTGGCGCTGGCTGCCGACCATGCGGCCATATGTGTAGGTGAGCCCGGCCGGGGTGACGAGGATCAGCAGCAGCTCGAAGAAGTTCGTAAGCCCGCTCGGGTTCTCGAACGGCATCGCCGAGTTGACGTTGAAGAAGCCACCGCCGTTGGTCCCCAGCTCCTTGATCACCTCCTGCGAGGCGACCGGCCCCTGGGCGAGGGTCTGAGTGCCGCCAGCCAGCGTGTGGATCACCGTGTAGCCACCGAGGTTCTGGATCACGCCCTGGGAGACGAGGAAGAGCGCACCGAGCACCGAGACCGGCAGCAGGACGTAGAGCACGGTGCGGATCAGGTCAGCCCAGAAGTTGCCGATCTCACGCCCGCTGCGAGCGACGATGCCGCGAATCAGGGCGACGACGACGGCAATCCCGACCGCGGCGGAGACGAAGTTCTGCACGGCCAGACCGGCCATCTGGGCGAAGTAGGTGAGCGTCGTCTCACCGCCGTAGTACTGCCAGTTGGTGTTGGTGACGAAGGAGGAGGTCGTGTTGAAGCTGAGGTCCCAGGGGCCAGAGTGCAAGCCCTGCGGGTTGAAAGGCTGGATGCCCTGGGTACGCAGGATCAGGTAAAGCGCGATCCAGAAGAGCAGCGAGAAGACGATCAGGCTGCGGGCGTAGGCCTTCCAGTCCTGCCCCTCCGCGGCGGGCCGCACGCGCAACGCTCTGTAGGCGAGGCGCTCAACCGGCCCGACGACAGGGGACAGGAACACCCGCTGGTTGGTGAAAACCCGGGCCATGTAGACGCCGGCCGGCTTGGTCAGCGCGATCAGGACGACGATGAAGACAGCGATCTGCAGCCAGCCCTGCGCCATCAGAGGTTCTCACCTCGCAGCAGCGCGTAGACCAGGTAGACGCAGACAAGAGCCGAGACGATCAGGCCGAAGAGGTCGGCGCCGCCGAGCGCGGCGAAGGGCAATGCGCTCATATCCGCTCGATCAGGTCGATCGCCCAGTAGAGGAAAGCGAAGAGAGCTACGGCGATCGCGACGGCGAAAAGGTCGGCGAGAACACCGCTTCCGCCGGGAAAGATGTCGGCAAACGAGAGCACATATCGATCATGCGCCCGCTCGCGTCAAGGGTGTGTGTGCAATCGGGACCGCCGCATCAAGATCCCGTCAAGACCGCCGCTAAAGCCAGCCGGCGCGCCTGAAGCGCCGGTAGAGCACGAGGCAGATCAGGGCGATGAAGACGAGTACGGCGGGGTAGCCGTAGTGCCAGTGCAGCTCCGGCATGTCGTCGAAGTTCATCCCGTAGATGCCTGCCACCGCCGTCGGCACGGCGATGATCGCGACCCAGGCCGAGATCTTGCGCATGTCCTCGTTCTGGCGCACCGAGACCTGGGTCAGGTTGGCCTGCAGGGCGCTGCTGAGCAGCTCGCGGAAGCCGGCAATCCGCCCGGCGACCCGCTGCAGATGGTCGTGGACGTCGCGGAAGTACTCGTCGAGCTCATCCGGGATCGCTTCGAAGCGGCCTTCGGAGATCTCATCGACGGCTTCGGCGAGCGGCGCCACCGCCCGGTAGAGATCGAGCACCTCGCGCTCGAGTTTGTAGAGCTGCTCGGCCGGGTTGGTCCGTTCAGCCGAGAAGACCTCGCGCTCGACCACCTGGATCTCGCCGTCGATCGTCTGCGCGACGTCGCCGTAGCCGTCGACGACGTGGTCGAGGATCGCGTAAAGGACGACGCCGGTGCCGTGGGCAAGGCGCTCGGGGCGGCGCTCGACCCGTTCCCTGACGCCGTCAAGAGCCCCGTTGCCATGACGGACGGTGATGACGAAGTCGGAATTGACGAAAAGGAGCAGCTCGCCAACCTCGATGCCCTTCTCCGGATCGGGATGGATGACGGTCTTGACGACGATCAGCAGGGTGTCGCCGAAGAGCTCCACCTTCGGCCGCTGCTGAGCTTTGATCGCATCCTCGACCGCAAGCTCGTGCAGATCGAACTCGTGGGCGATCCGCTCAAACTCCTCGGCCTGCGGTTCGACCACACCGAGCCAAACGAAGGCCCCCTCGGATCGGCCCGCTGTCCTCGCCTGCTCGAGGCTCAGCTCGCCCTCGCGGCGACGACCGTTCTCATAGACGGCGCAGTCGGCGACCATCGGCGCAGTATCCCCGCCTATACGGCGATCCGGTAGCCGACGCCGGGGTCGGTGCGGATCAACCGCTCGCCGCCGGCGGGTTCGATCTTGCGCCTGAGGTTGGCGACGTGGGTGCGCAGGGTCGCCGTGTCGTTGCTCCAGGCCGGCCCCCAGACCTCGGTCAGCAGCGCTCCGTGGGTCATCAGGCGGCCCCGGTTGCGCACCAGCGCGCGCAGCAGCTGGAACTCGGTCGGTGTCAGGTGGACCTCTTCCCCGCCCCGCCTCACCATGGTCGCGGCCAGGTCGACGGTCAGCCCGCCGATCTCGACCGTCGGCTCCTCGGCGCCTCCCGGCGCCCGCCGCAGCGCCGCCTCCAGCCTGGCGACCAGCTCGGGTGGGCCGAAAGGCTTGGTCACGTAGTCGTCGGCGCCGGCGGCGAGAGCCCGCACCTTCGCCTCCTCCTCCCCCACCGCGGAGAGGACGATGATCGGCATCTCGCTCCACTCGCGCAGCCGTTTGGTCACCTCGACCCCGTCGATATCGGGCAGCATCAGGTCGACGATCGCTGCCGCCGGCGGCCTCACCGAGGCTTGGTCGAGCGCCTCCTCGCCGGTGGCGGCAGCGACCGGCTGATAGCCGGCGTCGCGGAGGATCACCTTCAGCGCGCGTACTATCTGCGGCTCGTCGTCGCAGACGAGCACCCGGGCGCCGTCGCTCACGCGCGCCCCAAGTCCGGCAGCGAGACGACGAAGCTGCTGCCCTGATTGGGCACCGAGTCGACCGCGATCTCGCCGCCGTTGGCCTCGACGAAGCCCTTGGCGATGGCCAGGCCGAGCCCAGCGCCGCCGGAAGCGCCATTCGCCTCACCGTGCTGGAACGGCTCGAAGATCCGCTGCCACTCGCTCTGAGCTATTCCCGGCCCCTGGTCAACCACGCGCACCGTGATCATGTCACCGACGATCCTCGACTTGACCAGCACCGGCGTGCCGCCGCCGTGGCGGACGGCGTTTTCGAGCAGGTTGGCGAAGGCGCGCTCGAGCTGGGCGGCGTCGGCCTCGATCAGCGGCAGGTCGCGCTCGACTTCCAGCCGCACCACCTCGGGCCGCAGCGTCGCTTCGCGGGCGGCGTCGAGCACCTCGGCGAGGTCGATCGCCTCGCGGTGCGGCTCCGCCTTGCCCGCTTCGATCCGCGACATGTCGAGCAGGTTCTCGACCAGGCGGGAGAGCCTCCCGCCTTCGGCGACGATCGCCTCGCTCAGCTCGGCCCGCTCCTGCGGCGTCACGCTCTCCGAGCCCAGCGCCGCGCCGCTGGCGATGATCGAGGTCAGCGGCGTCCGCAGGTCGTGCGAGATCGAGCGCAGCAGCGCCGTCTTCAGCTCGTCGCTGCGGCGCAGCGCCTCGGCCTCGACCATCTCCGCCTGCATCCGGTCGCGCTCGCGCGAAAGCGCCGCCAGCTCGGCCAGCGCCCGGTCGGCCTCGCCCCGTCCCCGCTCGGCCTCGACCGCCCCCGCCCGCGCCAGTCCCGCGACCGTGCTGCTGATCGCGGCGACGATCACGAACGTCGCCAGCGCCACCCAGTTCTCTTCGTCGGCGATGGTGAAGCGATGGAGGGGCGGCAGTTGGAAGTAGTTGAAGGCGATCGCGCTGAGCAGAGATGCGAGCAGGCCGAGCCGCAGCCCCCAGACGATCGAGATCAGCAGGATCGCCGGCAGGTAGACGACGCCGAGCGAGACGACCGGGGCAAGCGACTTCAGCGGGTAGACGATCAGTGTGGCCGCGGCAACCGCGGCGAGCGTCGCTACAAGCCCGAGCCAGCTCGGCGGCGGCTCAGTGCTCAGCCGAAGCGAGAATCGGCGTCGGAGCATGCCGTCAGCGTAAGGGCGCGTTCAGAGGGCGCGCTCAGCCGGCGCTGATACCGCCGCCGGCAGGGGGCGGCGAGGCCGGGGCGGGTTCCGGCGCCGGAGCTGCTTCGGGCGCCGGTTCCGGGGCCGCTTCTTCGGCTTCCGGCGCCCCTTCGTTCTTGTTGCCCTGTTCTTTCGACGGCTTTTCGGTCGTTTCTTCTTCTTCGTATTCGTTGTATTCGTATTCGGAGGAGGAGCCCGACGAGCCCGAGGTGTGTTCGCTGTCGAGGCCGGAGAGTTCGGGCAAGCTCGACGGTTCCTGGAATTCGGGGCAGTCGCCGGCAACCGCCGATTCCATGAAGGAGCGCCAAATCGGACCGGCCGTGGGCCCGCCGAAGCCGGTCGCTTCGCGCGACTGCGGGTGGCCGACCCAGACCGCGGTCGAGTAAAGCGGCGTGTAGCCGACGAACCAGGCGTCGGACTCGCCCTCCGAGGTACCCGTCTTGCCGGCCTCGGCGCCACAGCCCATGTAGGTGTAGCCGGCACCGGTGCCCTGCGTGATCACGCCCTCGAGCAGTTTGGTCACTTCGTAGGCCTGGCCCTCGGTGAGCACCCGTTCGCCGGAGTCCGTATCGGTTTCGTCGACCTTGCCGCCCGGGAACTCGACCCGGCTGATCGCGGTCGGGTCGTGGTGAATGCCGCCGTTGGCGAGGGTGGCGTAGCCGTCGGCCTGTTCGAGCGGCGTGACGCCTTCGCGCAGACCGCCGATCGCCTCGGCCGGAACCGATTCGAGGTCCGCTTCGATGCCCATTTCGTGCGCCGTCTGGGTGACGTTCTCCGGCCCGACGTCGAGGTCGAGCTGGGCGAAGACGACGTTGATCGAGTTCCAGGTTGCATCGGAGAGCGCCATCGTGCCGCCGCCCGGCTCGTCGTTGTTGACGGTCCAGGTGCCGCCGCCCGGCAGCGAGAGGGTCATCGGCGAGGTGCCGCTGTAGTAGGTCGAGTAGGGGTCGATCCCCTGCTTGATCGCCGTGGTCAGCACGTAGGTCTTGAACGACGATCCCGGTTGGCGGTGGGCCTGCCAGGCGTAGTTGAATTCGCTTTCGCTTTCATAGCCTTCGGTCGAGGCGAGGGCGACGATCTCTCCGGTCGAGGGATCAATCGAGGCGAGCCCGGCCGCCGGACCACCTTCGGGGTAACAGACGGCGCAGCCGTCAACCGCTTCCTGCGCGCGTTCCTGCAGTTCGGGGTCGATGGTCGTGTAGGCCTTGAGGCCACCGGTGCGGACCGTGTTGATTCCGTAGCGGTCGATCAGCTCCTGCTGGACCAGGTCGAAGAGGAAGGGGTCGTGGATCACCCGGTACTTGTGGCCGGGGCTGAGGTCGAGACCGCTGTGGATCGCTTCGCGATATTCGGCCCCGTCGATGTAGTCCTGCTCGTGCATCGCGTCGAGCACCTCGTTGCGACGGCTGATCGCCGCATGTGGGTCGAGGAAGGGGTTGTATTCCGAGGGGGCCTGTGGCAAGCCGGCGATCAGCGCCGATTCATTCAGGCCCAGCTCTTTGGCTGGCTTGCCGAAGTAGGTCTGCGCGGCGGCCTCGGCGCCAACCGCGGTCTCGCCTTCGACGGTCCCGTAGGGCGCGGTGTTGAGGTAGGCGGTGAGGATCCATTCCTTGGTGTGGGCTTCCTCCTCCTCGTAGGCGAGGTGCGCTTCGATCAGCTTTCGTTCGAGCGTCTCTTCGGGATTCTGGATGTAGAGGTTGCGGACCAGCTGCTGGGTGATCGTCGAGGCGCCCTGGACCGGCTTGCCGCCGGCGAGCAGGTCCTTCCAGGCGGCGCGGGCGATCCCGGTCGGGTCGAGCGCGCCGTGGTTGAAGTAGTTCTTGTCCTCGATCGCGACCGTGGCGTCGCGAAGCGTCTGCGGCAACGCCCGCGAGGAGACCGGCTGGCGGATGTTGTTCGAGTGAATGAAGCCGATCAGGCTGCCATCGGCGGCATAGATAGCCGAGGAACGGCCGTTCTGCACCGGTTTGAGGCTGGAGAGCGGCGGCGCCGACTCATAAACGTCGACAGCCCAGCTGCCGGCGACGCCGCCCGCGACCACGCCAGCGGCGACGAGGACCCCGACCGGGATCATCACCTTCTTCAATCTTGAGGAGTGCGACCGGCGTCTCCGCTGTCGCGTTCTACGCGCCATTCGGCTGCAAATTGTAGGGAGGCCGGTAGCCTTGCTTCCAGATGACCGCCTTCCTGCACACTTGCTACCGAATCGGCGATATCGACCGCTCGGTCGCCTTCTACGAGAAGCTCGGCTTCGAGGAGGTTGCCCGGATGCCGATCGGCGACGAGGCGATCAACGTCTTCATGGGCCTGCCCGGCGAAGATCCGGTCCTCGAGCTGACCTACAACCACGGCGTCACCGACTACGAGCACGGCACCGGCTACAACCACATCGCCCTATCCGTCGACGACCTCGACGCGACGATCGAGCAGCTCGCCGGCGATGGCGTCGAGCCCGAAAAGCCCCCCTACCGCCCGGGCGGCCGCACCGAGGGCCACAGGATCTGCTTCTACAGGGATCCCGATGGGTACCGCATCGAGCTGATCGGGGAGTAGTCCGGCCGAGCGTCGGTGACTCTCGCCAAGCCCAAGTCTTGGTGGGCCCGCCACTTCTACGGCCCACGCAAACTGGCTCGGGCAGAAGCTCGCTGGGAAGAAGACGAACTGGGCTAGAGCCGAACCGACGAACGCAATCCCGACGGCTACCGCATCGAGCTGGCGTGTAGGCAGACAGCGCAGCAGCCTTGAAATGCCGTAACCGCGGACGAGGCCGCGGTGTATCTATCTCGTAACTATCCGCATTATCTCCCTTAGGAGGAAGAGATGGAGATGGTCAAGCGGTTTGAGCCCATCGCCCTTCTGCTCATGGTGATCGGCGCTCTCAACTGGGGGATGGTCGGGCTGTTCGACACGAACGTGATCTCGGACGTCTTCGGGAGCGGCACGCTCACCGACATCGTCTACGTCCTGGTCGGCGTCTGCGGCCTCCTCTACGTCCCGAGGCTGCTCGACAGCCTCCACATCGGCGACCACTCGCCGCACGTGCGCGGCACCTGAGCGGCACCGGCGACAATTCGGACCGGGCCCTTCGTGGGCCCGGTCTCGCCACCATTGCCGCCAGTCAGCAGGCCAAAACATGAGACAGGCTCGTTTGGACCGTAGCTGCAACCGCTGCATTTTCATCACGATGACGTGACTTTCTGCGTGCCACGCGTGCGCTCGACCGACCTACGGTCGCCGGGTGAGCTGGCCACCAGCAATCGGAGAGACGCTGCCAAGAGCCTCGGAAGCAATCGGCGTGCGAAAGAAGCTGCTCGCCTACTCGCTCGACATTGCTCATCAGCATGGAGGGCCAAAGGCCCGTGGGTTCGAACGGATCCTTGGGATCACGGTCGAGCACGTCGATCATCTCGAGGGCGAGATCCGAGCCGGCATCCTCACTGAGCCTGTCAGCGCGATCCGAGCCGCGATACCAACGGGATTCAGCTGTGTGGTTGAGGTAAAAGTCCGCGGCCTCAGGCCTGAAAAGCGGGCGTCTGGTCACGGTAAGAACAGCCGGCTGCTGACCGGCCCAGGAGCGCCTCCACGCATGACAACGGCATTTCCCAAGCCCTAGACTGGAGCGAGATGACAACCGTAAAGCAAGCAATCAGAGAGGTCGACGTGGTCGAATTGATCGATCGGGTTGGCCGGTGGCCAGCCGGGACGATGGGCACCGTTGTCCACGATCTGGGCAGGTGGAAGCAGATTGAGATCTCCGACGAAGATGGAGTGATGCTAGATCTCGTCTCAGCGCTCGAGGACCGACTGAAGCTAGTCACCAAGCACAGCGCCTAAGACTTCACCACCTCGAACTGGGTCATCAGGCCGTGGTCCTCGTGGTCGAGCATGTGGCAGTGGATCACGAACTTGCCGGTGTGGTCGACGAAGCGGCCGGCGAGGAGGATGCGTTCGTTTGGGTAGACGAAGAAGGTCTCCTTGAGGCAGTCTTCCCAGGGCGGCGGCGGCCTGCCGTTGCGGGAGAGCAGGTACCAGTCGGTCATATGCATGTGCATCATGTGGGCGACGTTGGTGCGGTTGACGATCTCCCAGGTCTCGGTCGTGCCCAGCTTCGGGTAGGCGTCGGCGCGGGCGGGATTGAAGGTGCGCCCGTTGATCTGCCAGGTGGTCTTGAAGAAACCACCGATCGTGATCGCCCAGGTGCGATCGGGAGAGTGCGAAACGTGCCTGGTCCAGGCCGGCAGCGGCCGCAGCTTGCGTGGCACGCGCGTCCTGTCGGGTAGGCGCCGCGAATCGACCCGGAACTGCATCAGGGCACCGGTGTAACAGCGGGCGCCAAGAGGGTTGTGCCCGCCGTGGGGAGCGCCGCGCAGCTCCACCCTCTCTCCCGCGGCGCCGGCGAAATCCACTATTACCTCCACTCTCTCGCCGGGCCCGATCAACGCCTGATCCCGCCGCACCGGCTTCGGCATCAGGCCGCTGTCGGTTCCGATCTGGACCAGCGGAGCGCGATTGGAGAGAAAGAGGTTGTAGGAGCGGAACTGCGAGACGTTGAGGATGCGCAGCCGGTAGCGCTGGGCGCTGACGCGGTGGTACGGCATGTAGACGCCGTTGACGAGGATTCGCCTGCCGTCGATCCCGTCGCCCGGCGGGCGCAGGTTCGTGAACGGGTCGGTGAGCTGGTTGTGGCGGTCGAAGGAGCGGTCGCCGATCATCAGTGGCAGGTCGCGCTCGCCACGCGGCAGCGGCAGCCCGGCGTCGAAGTCATCGTCGACGATCCACATCCCCGCCAGCCCGCGCCAGACGTTGCGGGCGGTGTGGTCGAGGCGATGGTCGTGGTACCACTGGAACGCAGCCCGTTCTGGCTTACCGTCCTCGATCAGGTCGTAGACGTAGGTGCGCCGGCCGCCCGGCTCGAGCAGCAGATCGTTGCCCGACTGCCGCGGCGAGAGCCCCGGCGGGATCCGGCAGTAGAACGAGCGTGCGTGGGAGGGCGTCAGCCCACCTGGCTGGCCGTCGAACTGGGTGCGATTGTGCCCGCCGTGCAGGTGGACGGTCAGCTCGCCCGCCGAGCGAGGCAGCTCGTGGTGGAAGGTGACCGTGGTGCGCTGGCCCGCCGGGCGCCTGACCGTCGGCCCCGGGAAGGTGCCACCGTAGGTCCACATACGGGTCTTGGCGCCGGGCAGCACCTGGACCTCGGCCTCGCGGATCGGAATCGTCAGCTCCGCGTCACCGAGGACCTCGGGAATCGGAAGCCGAGCACGAAACGGCTCGGCGTCGCCAACGCGCGGAGGCGAGCCCTCGGCCGCCAGCAATGCCGGCGGCCGAATGCCGAGCGGCAGAGCCGCGGCAAGCGCGCCGCCGCCCAGGGCGCCGAGAAAAGCTCGGCGCCCCAGGCGCGGTGCGTCTGAGGAGCTACCAGTCGTGGCTGCTAGACGCCTGCCGGAGGCAGGACTTCAATCGAGCCGTGCATGAACGGATGGATCGCGCACATGAAGTAGATCGTCGTGCCCGCGGCCGCCGTCACCGGCTGGACGATCGAGGTGCCGGATTTCTTTTCGCCGGTGAACCAGGAATCACCCGTCTTGGTGACGCTGCCGAGCGTGTCCCAACCGGCGGCACCCGCTTTGGTCGGGTTCTTGGTGACCGGGCCGTTGCCGTTGGTCCCGTGCCAGTGGGCAATCGCCATGCAGATGTGTTTCGGGGTGAAGCAGGTCTGTCGGGCCTTTGGCGTCTTCGGGATCGAGCCTTTGGTGACCAGCGAGAAGGTGTGCGGGCCGACCTGTTTCGGGTTGGTCTCGTTGAGGACCTCGAGGTCTTCGCCGGCGATGATCGTCTTCGGCGCTTCGAAGCGAAGGCCGCCTTTGGTCGTGATCAGGACGGTGTGAGCGGGGTCGACTGCATCAGCGCCGCTGGCAAGGGCGGGGACGAGGACCAGAGATGCGGTCACCCCCACCGCGATCGCGATCGCTGCACGGACGGGAATCGCACGGGAAAATCGCTGCTTCAAGTTTGCTCTCCTTTTGGGGGCGCCGGCCTCGCGGCGCACCTGGACGAATAGGCAAAACAAGCTATACCGCCGGCGGCGAGCATTCAAGCGCCGCTTTGCAAAGGGCTGCGGCAGGCCAGCCGTCTGGGAACATGGCGCGGTGCCCGAGGGGAATCGCAGCGGCGGCGAGGAGCGCGCGGACCTTGCCGAGGTATTGAGCCGGCAGGCGCGGACGCGTGACGAGGCGCGCGGCGATGCGGTTGAGCGCCGCCACGCCGGCGGTGGCCGCACGGCGCGGGAGAACCTCGCCGACCTGGTCGACCCCGGCTCCTTCGTCGAGTACGGCCGGTTCGCGATCGCCGCCCAGCGGGGGCGGCGCGAGGTCGACGATCTGATCGCCCGCACCCCCGCCGACGGCCTGATCGCCGGCACGGCCCGCATCAACGGCGAGCTCTTCGGCGAGCGCGGCGCCTGCGCGGTCCTCTCCTACGACTACACCGTCCTTGCCGGCACCCAGGGCGCCCTCGGCCACCGCAAGAAGGACCGGCTGTTCGAGCTGATCGAGCGCATGCGCCTGCCCACCGTTTTCTTTGCCGAGGGCGGTGGCGGCCGCCCGGGAGACACCGACTACCCCGTCGTCTCCGCCCTGGACACCCGCGCCTTCGCCCTCTGGGCGAGCCTCTCCGGCCTGGTACCGCGGATCGCCATCGTCGCCGGGCGCTGCTTCGCCGGCAACGCGGTGATCGCCGGCTGCGCGGACCTGATCGTCGCAACCGAAAACATCTCGCTGGGCATGGGCGGCCCGGCGATGATCGAGGGTGGCGGCCTGGGAAAGGTCGACCCCGACGACGTCGGTCCGATCGAGATGCAGGCGGGAAACGGCGTGGTCGACCTCGTCGTCGCCGACGAGGCAGCCGCGACGGCGGCGACCAAGCAACTGCTCGGCTACTTCCAGGGCGCGACGCCCCCGGGCCCCGAACCCGACCAGTCCGCTCTCCGCGACGCCGTTCCCGAGCGCCAGCGCCGCGCCTATGCCGTGCAGCCAATCGTCGAGACCTTGGCCGACGAGGGCTCGGTGACCTTCCTGCGCGAGCGCTTCGCGCCGGAGATGGCCACCGCCCTGCTGCGCATCCAAGGTCGCCCGCTCGGCGTGATCGCCAACGACAGCCGCCACATGGCGGGAGCGATCACCAGCGATGCTGCCGACAAGGCAGCGCGGTTCCTGCAGCTCTGCGACGCCTTCGGCCTGCCGGTCCTCTCTTTGGTCGACACCCCGGGGATGATGGTTGGCCCCGAGGCCGAGGCGACCGGCCTGGTGCGCCACACCTCGCGCCTGCTGCTCGCCGGCGCAGCGCTGCGCGTGCCGCTGATCGCGGTGATCCTGCGCCGCGGCTACGGCCTCGGCGCCCAGGCGATGGTCGGCGGCAGCCTGCACGAGCCGCTGCTGACGGTCGCCTGGCCCTCTGCCCATCTCGGCCCGATGGGGCTGGAGGGTGCGGTCAAGCTCGCCCTGCGCAAGGAGCTGGACGCGATCGAGGACGAGGCCGAGCGCGAGCAGCGCATCCGCGCCCTCACCGCCGCCGCCGAGGAGAACGCCAAGGCGCTCAACGCCGCCGCCCTGTTCGAGATCGACGACGTGATCGACCCGGCCGAAACCCGCGCACTGATCGCCTCGACCCTCGCTGCCGCGCCCCCACCCGAGTCAGCACCTGGCGGCGAGCGCCGTTTCGTCGACAGCTGGTAGCGCGACTGCTCGACGGGTCCTTGCGGATGGACCCAGCTCCTGCGCGACAATCGCATCTGGCGTAGGCTCGGGACAGTTAGATTTGCCAGGGAGGCTCATTTGTCCAGCGAGCAACGCGACATCGCCGATGGCACGCTCGTCGTTCGCACGGCGAAGCAAGGGGACACTCATGTGATCTCCCTCTGCGGCGAGCTCGACCTCGCCAACGCCGCCACCGCCGAGGCGGAGCTGAAGACCTCGCTGGAGAGCGACGGTTCCAGCATCGTGGTCGACATGCGTGAGCTGGAGTTCATCGATTCGACCGGCATCGCGCTCCTGGTCGCGGCGCTCGGCCACAACGACGGCGAGACCAGGGTCAAGTTCGTTCCCAGCCCCGCGCCGGCGGTGGCCCGCGTGCTCGAGCTCACCGGGCTCTCCGAGCGGCTACCGCTGGCCGACTAGTTCAGGCTCATGCGCAGCCGCACGCCCGTGCCCTCGGGGCCGGAGCGGATCTGAACCAGGTCGCAGAGCTGATTGACCATCCAGAGCCCGCGCCCGCCTTCCTGCGCCGCCGCCGGTTGCACCCTGCCGGCCAGCGGGTCATCGATCCGTCCCTCGTCGCGGACTTCGGCCACGAGGGCGTCCGACTCGCGCCAGACCTGCAGCTTGCCGCCACCGCCACCGTGCAGGACGCTGTTGGCGACGAGCTCGTTGACCGCGACCACCAGATCGATTCCCCGCGAGCCGACCAGCTGCGCCCGATCGGCCTCCCGGGCGACCAGCTCCCTCGCCTCGGCGAGTTCCCTGTCGCCGAAGTGCAGCGCCTTCGAATCGGCGGGCGCCTCGGGCAAAGTGCCGTCAAAAGGCCGAAAGGCGGCACTTGAGAAATCCCCGTGGCTCTCGCGGGCGGATTCGAGAACGTCATCGTCGAGCGCCGCGCTGTCGTACGGACAGAGCAGAGACCACGCTCGGCCGCCGCCGAAGGCGACGTCGAGCAGCTCCTCGTGGCGCTGGCACTCGTCCAGCTCTGCCGCGCTCCGGCCCGGCCAGACCGGTTCGCCGATGCCCAGCAGGGGACGACCGTCGCCGGGCGCCCGGTCGAGAAAGTCGCGCCAGACCGGAATGATGCAAGCCGGGTTGCGCCCGATCGCTTCCATATCGAGGAAGCTGACCTCGGCGGCGGCGTCGCCGAGCTCGCCCTCGAGCAGCTCGCCCTTGCCGTTTCCGACCGCGATCAGCGTTGGCTCACCCGCCTCAAGACCCCGGCGCACCAGCGAGACGATCCCTTCAAGGAACTCCTCGTCGCTCTCGTAGAACAGCGCCTGATGCGAGAAATGGGATTTCGTCACGCTCACGACATACCCGCTGGGGCCAATGTCGCAACCGCGGGAGGAGCTAGGCGCGGAGGCGGTAGCCGCGGGTGAAGAGGCGCAGGTTGACCGCGAAGAGGGCGGCAGTTGCCGCCGTGAGGGCCAGCAACGAGAGCGGGATGCTGACTTCGCTGAAGCCGACGAAGCCGTAGCGGACCAGATTGATCATGTAGTAGATCGGGTTGAAGTGGGTCAGCGTCTGGAATGGCTGCGGCAGCAGCGTCGCCGAATAGAAGACGCCGCCGAGGAAGATCAGCGGCGTCAGGACGAAGGTCTGGACGAAGGCGACGTCGTCGAACTGCTCCGCGCGCACCCCGGTCAGCACGCCGAGCTGGGAGAAGAAGAAGCCGACCAGGAACAGCGAGGGGATCAGCACGAGGACGTGGTCGACCGGCAGGTCGACCAGCAGCGAGGCGGCGATGAAGGTCAGCCCGGCGACGATCAGGCCGCGCATGAAGCCGCCGAAGGTGAAGGCGAGCAGCAGCTCCAGCGGCGAGGCCGGCGAGGAGAGCTGGTCCTGGATCGCCCCCTGGAACTTCTGCTGCAGGATCGAGGAGGAGTTGTTGGCGAAGGAGTTGATCGCCAGCGCCATCATGATCAGGCCGGGAATGACGAAGACGATGTATTCGATCCCGTGCAGCTCCTTGATCCGCGAGCCGAGCGCGGCGCCGAAGACGGAGATGTAGAGGAACGTTTCCAGCAGCGGCGCGCCCAGGGTCTGCTTCTTGATCTTCATGAAGCGGTTGACCTCGCGCCGCCAGAGCGTGGCGAAGCGGATCTGCGCGGCGCTCACGAAGCGACCTCGATCTTGGAGCGCGAGAGCTCGTTGCGCCCGACCAGCGCCAGGTAGGCGTCCTCGAGGTTGCCGACGCCGTAACGGGCGGCGAGCTCAGCGCTCGACCCCTCGCCGACGATCTGGCCGTCGTTGATGAAGGCGATCCGGTCGCAGAGCTGCTCGGCCTCCTCGAGGTAGTGCGTGGTGAGCAGGATCGTCGTCCCTTCCTGGTTGATCCGCTGCATGTAGTGCCAGAGCTCCAGCCGCAGCTCGACGTCAACGCCAGCGGTCGGCTCGTCGAGGATCAGCAGGCGGGGCCGGTGCATCATCGCCCGGGCCAGGATCAGGCGCCGCTTCATCCCGCCGGAGAGCGTGCGGGTGCGTTCGTCGCGCTTTTCGGTTAGCGAGAAGGTCTCCAGCAGCTCCTTGGTCCGCTCCCGGCGCTCGCGCTTGGGCATCCCGAAGTAGCCGGCGTGGTAGTCGAGCGTCTCCTCGACGGTGAGGAACCAGTCGAGGTTGAGCTCCTGCGGGGCGAGCCCAACCGCCTGCCGCGCCTTGCCGTAAGAACCGATCGCATCGTGGCCGAAGACCTCGATCTTGCCCGAGGTCGGCTGCGCCAACCCAGTCGTGCAGTGGATTAGCGTCGACTTACCGGCGCCGTTCGGCCCCAGCAGCGCGAAGAGTTCCCCCTCCTTGATCGACAGCGAGACCGCGCGCAGCGCCTCAACCCCCGTCGGGTAGCGCTTGACCAGATCCTCGATGTGCAGTGCCTCCTCGCGCATGAACGCTGAAACCTAGACCACGCCAGACCTGGGCCCAACGGCGCCCATCCGACTTTGACCCCACTCTGGCGTGGTCAAAGTCGGATGGGCTTAAGCTGCGCGAGGTGAGCAGGCCACTTCTCGCCGTAGATACGCCCTCGTTGCTCTTTCGTGCGTTTTACGCGCTGCCAGATTCGATCGTGGGGCCGGACGGCAAGCCGGTCAACGCCCTGCTCGGCACCGCCAACCTGATCCTGCGGGAGATTGAACTGCACCAGCCGCGTGCGATCGCGCTCTGCTTCGGTCCCGACGCCGCCTCCTACCGCACCGAGCTCTACCCGGCCTACCACGCCGAGCGCGAGGCGGCGATGCCCGACGACCTCTCGCCCCAATTCGCCGCCTGCCGCGACTTCTTCGCCGCCTTCGGCTGGACGGTGGCGACAAGCGACTCGCTCGAGGCCGACGACCTGCTCGGCACCTACGCGAAACGCGAGGCCGAAAACGGCGGACGGGCGCTGCTGATGACGGGAGATCGCGACATGTACCAGTGCGCCGCAGAGCGGGTCACGGTCCTCTATGTGAAGACCGGCGGCAAAGGCAAGGGAGCCGAAGAGGTCACTCCCGAGGAGGTTGAGAGCCGCTACGGGATCGGACCCGAGCTGGTCCCCGACTTCATCGCCCTGCGCGGCGACCCTTCCGACGGCCTGCCCGGCGCCAAGGGAGTCGGCCCAAAGACCGCGGCGGATCTGCTGCGCCGCCACGGCTCGCTGGAGGCGGTGCTGGACAACGCGATCCGCGAGCGCCGCCCAGCCCTGCGCGGCGCCCTGCTGGATGCCGCCGACGACCTGCGCGCCTTCAAGGACATCGCCACCCTGCGCGACGCCGGCGTCGACCCACCGCCCGACCGCGAGACCGACTGGGCCGGCGCCGCCGCAGCCGCCCGCGAGCGCGGCATGAACCGCCTGGCCGAACGCCTGCTGGCCGCCGCGGCAACGGCCTAGAGCCAAACTGCATCAAATTCTCTACCTGCTGGACCGAAAATTTGATGCAGTTCGGAGGAGGCTTGGAGGGCTCAGCGGTGCTCGGGATTGGGGAAGTCGAAGCGGCAGCCGGCGTCCCAGGCGGTGCGCTGGTTGCCGTGGGCGGGGATGCCGCCGGCGTCCTTGAGGATGCGCGCCAGGTGGAGCATGTTCCAGGCGGCAAAGGTGGTGTTGCGGTTGGTGAAGTCGTTCTCGGGGCCACCCGAGCCCTCGTCGAGGTATGACGGGCCCGGTCCGGCCTCGCCGATCCAGCCCGAGTCGGCCTGCGGCGGGATCACGTAGCCGAGGTGCTGCAGCGAGTAGAGCGTGTTCATCGCGCAGTGCTTGACCCCGTCCTCGTTGCCGGTGACCAGGCAACCGCCGACCCGGCCGTAGTAGGCGTACTGCCCGTCGTCGTTGAGCAGGTGCGAGTTGCCGTAGAGCCGCTCGACGATCTGGGTCGCCACCGATGACTTCTCCCCCAGCCAGATCGACATGCCGAGGACGAGGATGTCGGCCGCCATCACCTTCTCGAAGATCGCCGGCCACTCGTCCTTGTCCCAACCGTGTTCGGTCATGTCCGGCCAGACGCCGGTGGCGATCTCATGGTCGATCGCCCGGATGCACTCGACCTCGACGCCGTTGCGCCGCATGATCTCCATCGAGATGTCCATCAGCCCCTGGGTGTTGGACACCTCGGGACTGCGCTTCAGCGTGCAGTTGATGAAGAAGGCGCGCAGGTCCGAGTAGTCGGTCTCGCTCTTCTCGCACAGCTCAGCCTGCATCTCAGTCAGCTCGGTCACTTCTTCTCCCTTGCTCGTTGCCTCGGTCAGGTGGTCTCCGCCAGGGCATTTTTCCTCGACTCGAAGAAGTCCAGCGCCGCCGCACCCTGGTCGTCGGCCTCGACCAGCTCGGCGTAACCCAGCTCGGCGCCGGAAAAGCCGTTGGCCTGCCAGAGCTCGCCGGAGACCGCGGCGGTCCAGGGGCCGACGTAGAGGTACGGCTGCGGATGGCTCTCGTCGCCCGGCGAGGCTCCGTAGTTGGCGCGCCGGCCGCGGCCCTCGTCCCCCAACTCGATCGCCAGGTCGAAGTGCTCGGGCCAAAGGATTGCGGGGGACGGAGCGTCGGCCGGGCCGGCTTCCGCGATCAGCTGGGTGAGCACTGCGTTGGCAAACGCGTACCACGCTGCCAGCGCAGTAGCCGCCGCGGGATCAACCCGCAGCGGGTCGGCATCCAGCTCGGCGTCAGACGGCAACAACTCGGCGACGACCTCGGCTGCGGCGGCGAGACTCGACAGCGGCGCCCGCCGCTCCGCGGCGCCTTCGGTGTGCACCAGCTCGGCCCCCTCGACCCGCGCCTGGTGGCTTTCGCCGTCGTACTCGAAGGCGGGGGTGCCGAAGCCGCCCTGGGTTGCCTGCAGGGCGATCTCGTTGTCCGGCTTGCGCGCCGGCGCAACGATCAGCTCGGCGACCCGGTGAAGCGAGGCGACCGTGGTGGCGAAGGCATCCGGCAGCGTTTCCAACCGCGCCAAAGCTGTCCTTCAGACCGAGGCCAGACTGGCTTCGGCGGCCAGAGGCGCGCCGCTGGAGAACTTCATCGTGCCGTCCTCGATCGAGCCACGGCGGATCGTCGCGACGTCCAGCGCGTAGTTCTGGCGCAGCTTCCACGGTTCCTTCGAGCCCTGCTTGGGCAGCTCGTCGAGCGCGCGCAGGACGTAGCCGGAGTTGAAGTCGAGGATCGGCTCCTCGGTCACCGACGGATCACTGATCTCCGGCACGCTCTGGCCGTAGCCGTTCGCGTCCATGTGATTGAGGAGCCGGCAGACGTACTCGGAGGTGAGGTCTGCCTTGAGCGTCCAGGAGGCGTTGGTGTAGCCGAGGGTGAAGGTGAAGTTGGGGATGCCGTTGAGCATCATGCCCTTGTAGGCCATCCGTTTCGAGAAATCGACCTCCTCGCCGTCGATTGCCATCCGCATCCCGCCGAGGAAGAGCACTTTCAGCCCGGTTGCGGTGACGATTATGTCGGCCTCCAGCTCGGCCCCGGACTCGAGCTTGATCCCGCCCTCGGTAAAGGTCTCGATCCGGTCGGTGACGATCTCCGCGCGGCCGCTGCGGATCGACTCGAAGAGGTCACCGTTCGGGACCAGGCACATGCGCTGGTCCCAGGGGTTGTAGCGGGGCTTGAAGTGAGTGTCGATGTCGTAGCCGACCGGCAGCGATTTCTCGTTGCCTTTGCGAATCAGTCTCCTTACAAAGGTGGGACGACTTTTACTGAGCTTGAACGTCCCCATCTGCAGGAGGACGTTCTTCCAACGGATCAAGGCGTATGCGGCCTTGACCGGCAGCAACCGTCGCGCCAGCCTCGCGATCGGGTCCTCGGCCGGCATCGAGACGACGTAGGTCGGAGAGCGCTGCAGCATCGTCACCTGCGAGGCCTGCTCGGCCATCGCCGGCACCAGCGTCACCGCGGTGGCGCCGCTGCCGATCACGACGACCCGTTTGCCGGCGTAGTCGAGGTCCTGCGGCCAGAACTGAGGATGCACGACGGTACCGGCGAAGCGCTCCCTGCCCTCGAACTCGGGCGTGTAGCCCTGCTCGTAGTTGTAGTAGCCGCTGCACATCCAGAGGTAGCCGCAGGTCAGGCGCACGCTTTCGCCGGTATCCGTGCGTTCCGCTTCGACCGTCCAGCGCGACTCGGCGCTTGACCACTGGGCCCCCACGACGCGGTGGCCGAAACGGATCTTTTCGTCGATCCGGTTCTCCCGCGCCGTCTCGCGAACGTAATCGAGAATCAGATCGCCGTCGGCGATCGACTTCGCATCGGTCCACGGCTTGAACCGGTAGCCGAGGGTGTGCATGTCGGAGTCCGAGCGAATGCCGGGATAACGGAACAGGTCCCAGGTCCCCCCCAGGTCGTCCCTCGCCTCGAGGATCGCGTAGCTGCGGCCCGGGCAACGCTCGTTGAGGTGGTAGCCGGCGCCGATCCCAGAGATCCCGGCGCCGACGATCAGCACGTCGAGGTGTTCGGGAGTCAGCTCATCCACGGCGGGCATTCTGCCAGGTTGGCTGGTCAGCCAGGATGACGAAGCCGGCGTGCAGCGCGCAGCAGGCGCAACGGCCGGCGCGCGCTATCTTCCACCGGGCCGGCTCGTTCCGGCACAAACTCAACTACGAAGGGGTGCAGGTTTGAGCGGCGACGACTTCAGCGAAATGGGCCCAATCGACTACCTGCTCGTCGAGTGGCCGGGCCGCCAACCGACTGGCGAGGCTGCTCCATATCTGATCGATCTGGTCGATCGCGGCCTGATCCGAATCATCGACCTCACCTTCATCGCCAAGGCCGATGATGGCTCCGTTGCCCTGCTGGAGATCGCCGATCTCGGCCAAGAGGTCGAGGCGTACGCCGAGTTCGCCGGCGCCTCTTCGGGTCTGCTCTCCGAGGACGACATCGCCCAGGCCGCCGAGGCGCTTGAGCCGGGGACCTCGGCCGCGCTACTTGTCTTCGAGAACAGCTGGGCGGCGCCATTCGCGACCGCCGTGCGTAAGTCAGGTGGCCAGCTGGTCGCCAGCGGGCGCATTCCAATCCAAGCCGTCATTGCCGCCCTCGATGCGGCCGAGTCGGCGTCCTAGGGGAAGGAGACCTCATGCCAGGACTACTTCGCGGAGTTGCACGAACAGCCGCAATTGCCGGAACAGCCACCGCGGTCAGCAATCGCGTTTCGCGCCGCCAGGGTCAACGTTGGGCGCAGCAGGAAGAACAGCAGATGCAGCAGCAGGCCCCGCCCGCCCCGGCTCCCGAAGCAGCCGGGGGTCAGTCGACGATCGACCAGCTCAAGGAGCTCGGCGAACTGAAGGCGCAGGGAATCCTCACCGAGGAGGAGTTCGCCGCCCAGAAGGCCAAGCTGCTCGCCTGACGCGTCGGTCGCGTCAGGCGATACGCCTTAGCTCTTAGACCGCGGCGGGCCCTGCGGGCGAGGGCGGAACCGGCGGCTCCGGAGTCAGTGCGGAGCCGCCATTGAGCGCGAGCAGCCGGTAGTAGATGGTGGCAGCGGCAAGCGCTGCGATCGGGGCGGTCAACGTGGACGCGGCCACGTTGACAAGGATCCGCATCCCGACGCTGTCGGAGATGGCGAGGCCGATCGCTCCAAAGATGGCGGCCGCGATCGCGGCGATGACGAAGGCGGTAAAGATGACGCCGAAGACCTGCCAGCCGTTGCCGCGGACGATCTCCCGCGAGCGGCCGAAGGCGTCCATCACGCCACTGTGCTCGACCACGATCACAGGAGCGATCACGGCCCAGATCGTCAGCAGGATCAGCCCCGGCACAACCAGCAGCAGGAAGCCGATGCCGATCGCGATGCCGGAAAGTATTCCGATGCCGATCAGCGGCAACACCACCGGCCAGGTCGCCTCGATCAGCTCGCCGACCGAGGAGTCACGGCGGCCGTCCTGGACGTCGCGCACCAGCCCCACCACCATCCCCTGGTAGAGCGTGCCGGCGACGACGCTGACCGCGAGCCCGACCGGGACCAGCAGCAGGCTGCCCGCGATGATCGCGTTGACCACCGCGACGACGAGGAAGAGCCCGAAGGCCACCGGCAGCAACACGCTGGCCTGAGCGCCGTAGGTGGAGAAGATCTGACTAAGGGTGCCGCCTACTTCGAGCTTTCTATTCATGTCCCCATGATTCGCCCCGACTGGCCGCGGCCCTGCTCGTTGAACTAGGCGAGCGTGAGCGTGTGGGCGCTCTTGGGAGCAACTCGGCCCTCGAGCACGTCGAGGTAGGCGTCCTTGACTGCCTCGAAACCCTGGCCGGGGATCGGATCCAGCCAGCTTCCGGCCCACTCGCAGAATGGGTGCCAAGCGTCGGCAACCCGGGTCTCGAGCCCTACCCGGCCCCAGTCTTTGGCCCGCTTCCTGACCCGGTCGGGGGCGAAGAAGAAGACAGGCCGTGGCCCGCGAAGCTCGCCTGACCCCTCCCCGAGGCCCTCCCAGTGAGTGGCTCCCACCGCCATGCTGTGGACCAGCTCATCGCCGTAGTGAGAGTGGACCGCCTGGCGCACCGACGCGTCACCGGCGATATCGACGAAGGTCGCCGGGCCCGGGTCGAGCGAATCGATCTCCTCGTAGGTGACGGTCCTGCCGTAGATCCCCAAGCCCTCGACGAACTCGGCGCTGCGCGGCGAGGTCAAGCCGATGAGCTCTACCCCCTCGCGCTGAGCCAAGAGGAAGGCGGCTGCGAGCGCCGTCTTGCTCGAGGCGCTGGAGATCACAACCGGTCCCCGCGAAGTCAGACCCTCGTCGGTGAGCTGATCGTCGATCAGGAACGAGGTGAAGAAGAGCGGGCGCAGCAGCATCTGCAGCGCCTCGGTATCAGCCCGGTAGAAGGGGTCAGCGTCCGTCACCAGGTAGCGGTGGTAGGCCGAGGGGAGCGCCTCTCGGTGCGGCGAGCCATCGACGAACCCGCCGGCGTCGATTCCGGCCGCCATGACGACGAGGTTGGAAGAGGGCGGCAGGTACCCGTACACGCGGGCGCCTGCCTCTACCCCCTCCGCCTCGCTGCGCTCGACCTCCGCGAAGCCCCAGACCGGGACCCGTCCCCAGCCGTCCTCGCCCGGGAAGAAGTCCCAGTAAGACATCGCCTCGCCGAACATCGCGTAGGTGACGTTGTTCGCGGTCATGCCGAAGGTCTCGACCCGCAGCAGCGCTTGGCCCGACTCGAGATCGGGGGTCGCAGACTCGGCGACACGACACTCGCGCAGATCGTCGCGCTTGACTAGGAAGTCAGTCATCGCCGTAGGAGGCGTAGCGGTGGTGGAGCATCAGGTCGTTGCCGTCGGGATCGGTGAAGAGGGCCATGTGGCAGACCCCGGTGTCGAGGGTCTCGCCGTTGAAGACGACGCCCTTGGCCTCGAGCTCGGCCCGCGCCGCGGCGACGTCGTCGACGTGCAGCGCCGGGTGGGCGTTCTTCTGCGGCGCGAACTCCATGCCCATCTGCTCCGGCTCCCAAATGCCGAAGCAGGTCTCCCCCGCCCAGAACTCGAACTTCCCGCGCTCGTCAGGTCGCAGCCCCAGCGTCTCGACGTAGAAGCGCCGCGAACGCTCGGCGTCCTGCGAAGGAACCCCGATGAAGTCGGCCTTGCTGATCATGTCTCCTCCAGACCTCGCTCAATGGTTGGACGGCTGGTACCCGGTCCCAACCGATCGTAATGGTCCCGTTTCTAGCTACGGCGAAGGCCGGCCTCGGCGACGCCCTGCTCGAGGGCGTCGAGGCCGAAGCCGTCGACCGGTCCAAGCGCGCCGGTGCCCTGCAGCCCGCCGGCGGCGGCGCGCTCGGCCGCCCAGGCGATGACCGCGCCGGTGAAGTCGTAGACGTCGGCGCCAACGAGGCGCACCTCGGCGAGGGGCCGGCCGGCGGGGTCGAGCGCCTCGGCGATGACTTCGGAGCCGGAGCGCGCCCGCTGTTCGGCGTCGGGGCCGCCGGTCGAGCCGCTGACGAAGCGGGCGACGGCGCGCTTCAGCCCGGCGGTGACGCCCGGGATGCGCCCCGCGCCCGCCATCGCCAGCGATACGAGCGAGAGGGCGCGCGAGCTGCCGCCGAACCAGCCCAGGTAGACGTCGACGTCACGCAGGTCGGGATATATCCGCGGCAGGGCGAAGGCCTCGCTGCTTCCGGCCGAGACCCCGGCCCGCGAGCGACCCTCGATTTCGAAGCTGTGGACGCGGGCCGCGCCGCGCTCCGTGATCACCCTGCCACCGCGAAAGCTGTACCCGGGCTCGAGCGAGGCACTCGCCGCCGACGCTTTGGTGCCGCCGCTCATCTTGCCCGCCGCGGCCTCACCACGGAGGAAATAGCCGATCCGCACAGCGGTGGCGGCCTCGCCGGCCTCGCGCAGGGCGAGCGCACCAGCCAGATTGCCCGGCACCCAGTCGTAGCCAAAGGAAGTGAGCAGACCGCAGCCGGCCCTCTCGGCCCGCGGCCCCTCCTGCTCGAAGACCCGACGGATGAAGGCGGGCTCGCCGGTCGAGTCGATGTAGTGAGCACCAGCGCCGATCGCGGCGTCCAGCGCCGGCCCACCCCAGCGGCCAAAGGGGCCCACCGTCGTCACCAGCACGTCACCGGCCTCGACCAACGCCCTGACGCTGTCCGGTCGGGAGACGTCGGCGACCTCCGTGTCGAGACCGCCGAGCTCAGCGGCAAGCGCCTCCAACCGCCCCGCGTCGCGGGCCGCCAACGTCGGCTGCTGCCCACGCGCAACCAGCTGCTCGCAGACCAGCCGGCCGGTGTAGCCGGTGGCGCCGAAGACGATGATCCGCCCTGCCATGCCCGCCAGGCTATCCCGCCGTCGGGCTGGGACACTGCCAGCCGCCGTATGCTCCGGCAATGCCCGCGGAGGAAAGGACGGTTCTCGTCAGTGGCGGCTCCGGCTTCCTCGGCGGTTGGTCGGTGGCAGAGCTGCTGCGCCGCGGCTACCGGGTGCGCACGACCGTGCGCGACCTGGCCCGCGAGCCCGAGGTCCGGGCGGCGGTCGGGTCGGAGGTCGACCCCGGCGATCGCCTCTCCGTGCACGCCGCGGACCTGAGCAGCGAGGAGGGCTGGAAGGAGGCCGCGCAGGGCTGCGACTACGTCCTCCACGTCGCCTCCCCATTCCCGGCCGTCCAGCCGAAGGATCCGGACGAGGTGATCGTGCCGGCCCGCGAGGGGACGCTGCGGGTGCTGCGTGCCAGTCTGGGGGCGGGCGCCCAGCGAGTCGTGATCACCTCCTCGGTCGCCGCGATCGGCGGCAGGGCAAAGGCCTCCTCCGCGCCCCTGACCGAGGAGGACTGGACCGACCTCTCCCACCCCAAGCTCTCCCCTTACGCCGAATCGAAGACGATCGCCGAGCGCGCCGCCTGGGACCTGGCGCGGGAGACGGGCGACACCGGGCGGGTCGCCGTCGTCAACCCTGGCGCGATCATCGGCCCCGTGCTGAGCGACGGTCGCTCGACCTCGCTGCAGCTGGTCGAACGGCTGCTGGGCGGAATGCCGGGCCTGCCGCGGATCGGCTTCAGCCTGGTCGACGTGCGCGACGTCGCCGACCTCCAGATCAAGGCGATGACGGCGGGTGAGGCCGGTGGCGAGCGCTTCATCGCGGTCAACCGGTTCCTCTGGATGGCAGAAGTCGCCGCGCTGATGCGCGAGCGCCTCGGTGAGGCGGCAGCGAAGGTGCCAACCCGTTCCATCCCCGACTTCGTTGTCCGCGCGATGGGCATCTTCGACCCCAGCGTCCGCTCGGTCGTCGGCCAGCTCGGCCGCAAGCAGGAGTACTCGAGTGAGAAGGCCAGATCGCTTCTCGGCTGGTCCCCACGGTCGATCGAGGAGTCGATCGTCGACTGCGCCAAGAGCCTTTCAGCCTGACTTAAGCGTCAGGGCCACCCGAAGGCGGCCCTGACGAGGTGCTTGGAAACGAGCGTGGAAACTGCCGCCGGGTGGGACAAAGCCCGGCATTCCTGCGCTCGCCGGTGCCCGGGGTGGATTCCGCCGGGCGCTCGAAACAGTGCGGCGCCTAGCGGCCCTGCACCTCCAGAGTCCCCTGAAGCATGTGACTCAAAATTAGGACCACCTCCTTTCTCTGGTGATCCGATTGAAGCAAATCCCCCGGGCGGCGGATCGAAGCTCTCATCCAATCTTTGAAAAGAGCTGTCGATTTGGCCATTTCCCGTTCGTCTAATAGGGGACCATCCAGACAAGGAGGAAGCGATGAAGTACATGCTGCTAATTCACCAGGGCACCACCCCGACGCCGAACTCGCCCGAGGATTGGGCGCGACTATCCCCCGAGGAGCAGAAGGCGGTCTTCGCCGACTACCAGGCGATCAACGAAACGCCTGGCGTCAGCCCCGGCGAACGGATGCAGGATCCCGGCACGGCGACCACCGTCCGCGTCGAGGACGGCAGGACGCTGACCACGGACGGCCCGTTCGTCGAGACCAAGGAGGCGCTCGGCGGCTACCTCTTCTTCGAGGCCGACGACCTCGACGCCGCGATCGAGCTCGCCGCGCGAATCCCGGCGGCCCGCCTCGGCGGCGCGATCGAGGTGCGCCCGCTGGTGGAGGGCTAACGATCCTCGAGCAGTCCTTCCGTGAGCAGTGGGGACGGGTCCTCGCCGCGCTGATCGGCTTCCTCGGCGATATCGACCTCGCCGAGGAAGCCACCCAGGAGGCGTTTGCGATTGCCGCCGAGCGCTGGCCCCGCGACGGCGTCCCCACCAGCCCCAACACCTGGCTGATCTCGACCGCACGCAACCGGGCGATCGATCGCATCCGTCGCGACCGGACCCTGGCCGAGAAGACCCGCCTGCTCGAGCTGCCCGCGGCGGAGGAAGAGCCGATGGAGATGACGACATTCCCCGACGAACGGCTGGAGCTGATCTTCACCTGCTGCCACCCGGCCCTCGCAACCGAGGCGCAGGTTGCCCTTACCCTGCGCACGCTGGGCGGCCTCAGCACCGAGGAGATCGCCCGCGCCTTCCTCGTCGGCGAGCCGACGATGGCGCAGCGGCTGGTGCGGGCGAAGCGCAAGATCAAGGCCGCGGGGATCCCCTTCCGGGTTCCTCCCGATCATCTACTGCCCGACCGGATCGTCGCCGTGCTCGCGGTCGTCTACCTGATCTTCAACGAGGGCTACGGCGGTCGCGGCGAGCTCGCCGCCGAGGCGCTGAGGCTGGGGCGAGCGCTGACCGAGCTGATGCCCGATGAGCCCGAGGCGCAGGGCCTGCTGGCGTTGATGCTGCTACTCGACGCCCGCCGCGAAGCCCGCTTCGAGGGTGAGGATCTGGTCCTGCTCGCCGACCAGGATCGCTCGCTCTGGGACGCGGCGCAGATCGCCGACGGGCGGGCGGTCCTCGACCATGCCCTCGCCCTGCACGGACGCGGCCCATACGTGATCCAGGCGGCGATCGCCTCCCTGCACGCGGACGAGCCGCGCGACTGGCCCCAGATCGCCGCCCTCTACGGCGAGCTCGCCCGCCTCGCCGACTCGCCCGTAGTCGAGCTGAATCGCGCTGTCGCCGTTGCCGAAGCCGACGGCGCCGAGGCAGGCCTGGCGATGGTCGAGCGCCTCGAGCTCGAGGACTACCTCTACCTGCACTCAACCCGGGGCGAGCTGCTGCGCCGTCTCGATCGCGTGGACGAGGCAAGCGAGGCCTACCGCCGCGCCCTGGCCCTCGTTCACGACGCCGCCGAGCGGCGCCAGCTCGAGAAACGCCTGCAGGAGCTTGGCGGGTAGCCCGACCGGCGCTCAGAGCGCGCGGCCCCAACGCCGCGCGCTCTTTTCATCCTGAAACGACGCCTATCCCTGGTAGACGAAAAACGAATCGACGATTTCCTGATCGAAGTCCAAAACCGCCTCGTTGGTACCCGCCCGGGCCGGAAGCCCGAACTTCGCGTTGATCAGGCTGTTGACGTTGAGCGAGATAGCGCCATGGAGGAGGCTCAAGGCGCAGCCGCTGACCCCCGGTACGGCAAACGAGTTGTCGACGTAGGTCCCATCCGACCGGCTGAGGATTTCCCGTTCCGGTTCGTAACCGAATGCTGGCTGGGCCCCGGTTATCGGTTTGTTTGGCGGCGGCGGATTGGTCGTGCCATCGGTCAAGGAGAGCACGATCGGATTCGCGTTCGAGCCGACATAGCAGTGGCTGCCAAGGGCCGAATTGACCAAGTGCACCTTGACCGACAGCTGCATTGCGTCAAACGACTGCGTCGGCTGGCCGGCGAGTTCGATCACCGCGTAGAGCATCAGCTGTTTGAGATTCAGGTAGTTGGCCAGCCAGTCCAACCGCGTCGATCCGATCAAGCCGCCCGGCACCGGCTCTTGAACCGCCTCCAAACCCCCTTCTGAGTTGCTGAGCAAGGGCGCCGTTTCAAATAGTTCTTCAGCTCCCCCGCTGAGCGTTATCGGATTGGAGATCGGTATTTCTTTTTTCCCGATGTGGATATGGCCACCCGAGAAGACCCACCGCAGGCAGGTCAGGCCGGTGGCTTCGGGTTTTGGCTTCGGGCAGCCTGCGAACTGCTCATAGCCGGGATGCGTGACCTCTGCTCCGGCGGTCGGCGCCGCCATGGCGATTGCGAAAAGTGCGAGGCCAACTGCGCTGAACGCTCTGACAATGTGCTTCGACATTGCTTCCCCCCTGCTGGATTTCCATTTCCCCCTGAGCGCGGGAACAGCGGCTTCGTTGGCCATCTCACCCAAACGCCAAGGGCAAATGAACGTATGGGTTCGCAAATTGGCCGTCAACGGTTATGTCCAAACCTGTCAACTATTGCGCCCAATCGTTCGCCCTCGTAGGGGCGACGGCGCGATCTGGCTCGCCGAGCCTCGGTGCGTAGCTCCAAAGCCACCTCTTTTCCCATCGCTGGGATCTGGTCCGGCCGGCTTCGGACAGCGCGGAAGGCGGCGCGACCAAGGCGGCGTGGCGTAAGGAACTGGGAGGGTCGGAGATCGTGGTTCAGCACTCGCAGAAGCGCTTCGGTGGCCTCCTCGTCGTCGGCGATGTCGCGGTTGAACTGGGCGGCCAGCGGTGGCGAGGAACCTGCCGCTCCCATGTCGGCGGCGAACCAGTGCATCTCGTAGGCGTCCTCGTCCCGCCACTTCCACCAGCGACGGAGCTCGTCGTCGATGCCGGCCGCTCCGCCGAGACCCGCCTCGATCGAATCGGCCAGGTGCTCCGCCTGGCGGAGGGCGTCGGCAATGCCCTGGGCGGGCGAGGGGTCCTTGAAATTGCCGGCATCACCCAACAGCGCCCACCCGGGCCCAGCCGCTTCGCGGAAATAACCGTGCCAGCTGGTCATCACCCGTATCGGGCCGACCCGGTTGCCCTCGGCCAGTCGGCCGGCCAACTCGGGCCAGGTGGCGATTCCAGCCGTGAAGCCAGCCTCGCGGTCGGCGAGAAACGGGCCCCTGGTGGTCAGAGGGGGGCAAACCGCAGCCAGGTAGAGCCCGGCGTCGGTCGGGCTGGCGACGAACGTCAGGCCCCCCAGGGATCCGAGGCGCAGATGGCCTTCCGCTTCGGCCACACCCTCGTAGTAGGCCCAGGCGAACATCCGGCTCGGAGGCGCCACGTGGTATTCAGCCGCACCGACCAGGCTGGCAACGGTCGACCTGCGTCCGTCGGCCCCGATCACCAGCCGAGCATGTATCTGGCTTTGCCCGGTCTCGACACCGGCAACCCGACGCCCGTCCCAGAGGAGACCGCTCACCCTGGTGCCGGTGCGCACCTCCGCCCCGGCCGAGTCCGCCGCCTCGACCAGCAGATGGTCGAGCGCGATGCGACGGATGCTCAGGCTCGGCGAACCGAATGCCCCGGCGTCGATCGCGGCTTCGATCCGGGCGCCGGCGGCCGCCAGCGAGAACCGGGTGAGGGGCGCTGCGCCGGCGTCTAGAACGGCGTCCAGCACCCCGAGTCGATCGAGAACGGACACGCCACAGGGCTGGATCACATGGGTGGAAAGGGTCTCGCTGGGGAACCGGCAGCGGTCGAGGAGGCAGACCCGCAGGCCCCGTCGGGCGAGCAACGTCGCCAGCGGCGAGCCGGCGCAGCGGGCCCCGACGATCGCCACGTCAAAATGCTCGGTGTCCTTCCCCCGCCGGTCGATGCCGGCAACGGTTGCAGCGACGGCGAGCCCTGTCGATTACCTCCGAGGTAGCTTCCGCAGCGCCTCGGCACTCGCGGCGTCAGCGGGAAACCCCAGCTCGATCGAGAGCTCGGAGGCCGTCACCTCGACCGCAGTGCCAAAAGTGGCGACGGTGAAGAAGAACGACAGCTCGCCGGCGCCGGGGACACGCAGCCGCATCATCGGCGCGAGGACGTTGCCGGCAGCCACCTCGGAGGCCGGATCATGCTCGTACGGCGGCGCCGGATAGCCGGCGACCTCCTCGAGCAGAGCGGCCAGTCCCTCGTCTCCGCTGAGCGCGACCTGGCGTTCAAGCCGGCCGACGAAGTAGGCCCGCACCTCGCCCAGATTGACGATCCCGGCGGCCATTCCCTTTGGATGCAGGCCAATCCGCATCACGTTGGCCGGCGGCTCGAGCAGCGCCGGGTCCACCCACGTCACCAGCGCCGCCATCGTCGAGTTGGCGGCGACCAGGTTCCAGCCGCGGTCGACGACGACGGCCGGGTTGGGCTCGTGGGCGGCAAGGAGCACATCGAGCGCCTCCCGCACCGGCGCCATCTCAGGATCGTCCAGCGAGCGCTCGGGGAAGAGCGGCGCGAAGCCCGCGGCAAGCAACATCTGGTTGCGCTCACGGAACGGAACCTCGAGCTGCTCGGCGAGCAGCAGCACCATCTCGGCGCTCGGCCGCGAGCGCCCGGTCTCGACGAAGCTCAGATGCCGCGCCGAAATGCCGGCATCGAGGGCGAGGTCGAGCTGGGTGCGCCGGCGCCGCATGCGCCAGTCGCGCAGCAGCGCTCCGGCCCCGGTCTGGGAGCTTGCGGTCGCCATCTCTGACGCCCGACTCTAGCCCCATGCAACCGCCACTCAATTACCTCACAGGTAATCCTGCGGCATGCGGCGACTAGCGCCGCCCCTCGGCGCGGGCCCGCAGCAACTCACGTTCACGGGCGTTGTTGCTCATTGCCGCCGCGCGTGCGAACTCGGCCGCCGCCTCTTCCTCGCGACCAAGCCGCTCGAGCAGCTCGCCGCGCGCGGCCGGCAGCAGGTGGTAGCCGGCAAGCGCCGGCTCGCCGGCGAGGCCGTTGAGCAGCTCCAGCCCCGCCTCCGGCCCGAACGCCATCCCCACGGCGACGGCCCGGTTCAGCTGCACGACCGGCGAGCCGGTGATCGTCGCGAGGCCGTCGTAGAAGGCGACGATCCGCTCCCAGTCGGTCTGCTCGGGCGTTCGGGCCCGGGCGTGGCAGGCGGCGATCCCGGCCTGCAACGCGTACGGGCCGAGCGGCCGGCCCAGCGCTTCCGCCCGCTCCAGCCCCTTTAGGCCACGGCCGATCAGGACGAAGTCCCAGCGCGAGCGGTCCTGCTCGAGCAGCGGGATCGCCTCCCCCGCGGCGCCCGTCCGCGCCGGGAAGCGCGACGCCTGCAGCTCCATCAGCGCCACCAGGCCCAGCGCCTCCGGCTCGCGCGGGGCCAGGCCGACGAGGATCCGCCCCAGCCTCATGGCCTCGTCACAGAGGTCAGCCCGGATCCAGTCCTCTCCCCCGCTCGCCGCGTAGCCCTCGTTGAAGATCGCGTAGATCACCTCCAGCACCGAGGCAAGCCGCTGCTCGCGCTCGGCAGCACCCGGCACCTCGATCGGCACCCGCGCCTCGGCCAGGGTCCGCTTGGCGCGAACGATTCGCTGCGCCACGGTCGCCTCCTTGGCGAGGAAGGCGCGGGCGATCTCCTCGGTGCTCAGCGAACCGACCAGGCGCAGCGTCAGCGCCACCCGCGCCTCCGTCGAGAGCACCGGGTGGCAGGCGGTGAAGATCAGGCTGAGCAGGTCGTCGCCGATCTCGTCGTCGGCGACGGCGGCGAGATCGGGCTCGGCGAGGCGCGCCCGCAGCTCGACTTCGCGCCCCAGCTCTTCCTCCTTGCGGGCCGCCATCTCGCCGTGCCGGATGCGGTCGATCGCCCGGTTCTTCGCCGTCGTCATCAGCCAGGCGCCGGGATTGTCGGGCACGCCCGACCCCGGCCACTGCTCCAGCGCCGCGAGCAGCGCATCCTGGGCCAGGTCCTCGGCCACGCCGACATCTCCGGCGATCCGCGCCAGCCCGGCGATCAGCCGGGCCGACTCGATCCTCCATACCGCGTCGATCGCACGGCGGGCGTCGTCTCCATCCATGTTCCGGTGCGCCTTATGTACCTATGCCGTGCATAAAGCGCACCGGAAGGGTCATCCGGCCCGCTACTGGTTCTGCTCCGCCTGCGCCCGGATGCGCTCCTCTTGCTCACGCAGCTCCGGCGTGAATTCCTCGCCGAAGTCCTCCGCCTCGAAGACCTGGCGAATTTCGATCTCGCCCGGCTCCTCGTGCGGGTTGGGGCAGCGCTTGATCCACTCCACCGCCTCATCGAAGGAGCGCACCTGCATCAGCCAGTAGCCGGCGATCAGCTCCTTGGTCTCGGCGAAAGGCCCGTCGATCACGGTCCGCTCGCCGTTGCCGCCGAAGCTAACCCGAGCGCCCTTCGCGGTCGGATGCAGCCCCTCTCCGGCCAACAGCACCCCCGCCTTGACCATCTCCTCGTTGAACTCGCCCATCGCCGCAAGCAGCTCCTCGCGCGGCAGCACGCCGGCCTCGGACTCCTTGCTCGCCTTGACTATCGCCATAACTCTCATCTCGCTGTCCTTTCGGTCGTCTTCGCGGAAGCCGGTGCCCCGATATTCCCGCCTTTACCCACTACGACGAACGAAGGTCGTCGAAATCGACACGACCCGCCCCTCGATCAGCTGCCGCGTAAACCGCGAGGTGCTCGCCGGTACCACGCGCGATATCCGATTTTGCTTGTCACAACTGAGCAGACTGTCTCGTCTTGGCAGTGTGAGCGGTACGCAAGACTCATGGGCAAGTAATGGTCGACGCTGATCCATTCCTCGCCTGCAGGAGCCGGCTGCGCGCCTACGGCCTGCTCGGCGATCTCGGCGAAGCCGACGACGTCGTTCAGGACGTCTGGCTGCGCTGGCAGGACGCCGACCGCGGAGCGGTCCGCAACGCCGAGGCGTTTCTCGTCACCGTGGCGACCCGCCTGGCCATCGACCGTCTGCGCTCCGCTCGCGCGCGCCGCGAGACCTATGTCGGGACCTGGCTGCCGACCCCGTTGGTGGTCGACGAGGACGACCCCGGGCAGACGGCGATCGAGGCGGAGAGGCTGGATCTCGCGCTTCTCTGCGCGCTCGAGCGCCTCGACCCGGTCGAGCGCGCGGTGCTCGTCCTGCGCGACGCGTTTGATCTCGACTACGCGGAAATCGCCGACGCCCTCAGTGTCTCGCCGAGCAACGCCCGCCAGATCGCCAGGCGCGCACGGGAGCGCGTCGGTAACGCCGCCCGCAACCGCCCGGTCGATCACGCCCGGCACCGAGAAATCGCGGACAGCTTCCTGCGTGCGGCTGACCTCGGCGACGTCGAGGGAATCAAGGAGCTGCTGGCGACGGATGCGATCCAGTACTCCGACGGCGGCGGGCGGGTGAGAGCCGCCCGCAAGCCGATCCGCGGCGCGGCCTTGATCGCCAAGTTCTACGCCAGCGTCAAGCGCACCGGCCAATTCCCCCTGGATCTGATGCCAACGCCGGTGACGGTCAACGGAGCGCCCGGCGTGCGGCTGGTCAGCCGCTCACGCGGGCCCTACTCGATCACCGCCGTCGAGATCGCCGACGACCGCGTCCAGGCGATCCGCAACTTCCTCAACCCCGACCGTTTCGCGGAGCTCTGAGCAGATGGTCCTGCCCTACGTTGCACCCGAGCCGCCCCGTGGCATCGACAAGTTGATGCTGGAGTTGCTCGACACCCGCCTCGGCAGCTTCATGGAGCGCAGCCTGCCCTTCCGCTTGATCGTCTGGCGACTGGCGCCGCGGGCGATGGCGCTGATCGGCGGTCGCCTTCCCTCTTTCATGCCGATCGCGGCGGGCGTGCTGGTGACCCGCGACGCACGCAACGGCAGGCCCCATCGCCGCGCGGTCGTCTATTTCAACGACGGCGAGGACCTCGTGCTGGTCCCCTCGAAAGGAGGGATGGCAGCCAATCCGCACTGGCTGGAGAACGCGCTCGCGAGTCCCGAGGTGACCTTCGGCGGGGAGCGCTTCCGGGCCGAGCTCGTCGAAGACGCCGACGAGCGGGCGCGACTCGTCGAGCTCGGCGACGCCTATTACCCGCCATATATCTCCTACCGAGCCCACGCCGCGCGCTACGGCCGCCGCATCCCGATTCTGCGCCTGGTGCGACCAGGGGGCTGAATGGTCGCCGCTTAATACCGCTCGTAAGAAGCGCGCGCCCTGTAACAACCATGCCTGGCCGCACACTTACCCTCAGATGCTTCCAGTTGAAGATCCGCCGAACGCTGTCCCGGACATCTACCGCGACCGCTTCGAGCGCTGCTTTCGCGACCACTACGCGCAGCTGCTCGCCTTCTCGATGCGACGGGTCTCCGGCCGGGAGATCGCCGAGGACGTGGTCGCGGACACCTTCGCGGTCGCCTGGCGTCGGCGCGACCGCATTCCCGATCCCGCCCTGCCCTGGCTGTACGCGATCGCCGCTCACGTCATCGCCAACCAGTACCGGTCGACCCGCCGCCGCCACAACCTCGATCTGCGCCTGGGGCACGAGACCGGCGCCATCGCGCCGGGGTCCGATCCCGCCGAGTCGCTCGGTCGCCGCGACGCCTTCTCGGCCGCCTTCGCGCTCCTCGCCGAGCCGGAGCGCGAGGCCCTGCGCCTGATCGCCTGGGACGGGCTCGATACTCGCGATGCGGCACGGGTCTTCGGTTGCTCGCCGGGCGCCTTCCGGGTGCGCCTGCACCGCGCCCGCCGCAAGCTGGCGAAACAACTCGAAGCGACCGGACACCTACCCCGAGAGGACCGTGCCGAGGTATCCAATCCCGCCGAGGAGATCCAATGACACGCAGGAGCAGAAACGACGACGTGCTCGCCAGGATGCGGGCGGCCAACCCCTCCTCCGCGACGGAGCTGCGGGAGGCGATCACCGAGACGGAGCTCTCACTCGCCATGCAGCGGGCGATCGCCGTCGGCGAGTCTCCCTCGCAGCCGATCTCGGCCGGCGACCGCGTCGCCTGGGAGCAGGCCGTCGGCACCCGCCCGGCCCGTCATGGGGTCTTCTCGCGACATCGCGGCGCCTCGCTCGGCCTCGGCGGCCTCGCCTGCGTCGCGGTGATCGCGGCGCTGATTCTGCTCTCCGGCGGCTCCGTCAGAGACAGCGGGCACCCCACCTTCGCCACCGCCGCAGTCGAAGTGGCCGAAGCAAATCCGCGCCTGCTGGTCACCGCGCCTGGCTGGTCGATCGTCCATGCCCGCAGCTTCGAAGTCGACACGGGCGCATTGACCTACAAGAACGACGGGCACCCGCTCTACGGGCCCGGAGGAGGCGGACGCCAGCTCAACCTCGCCTGGTATCCCACCCGCTTCTACCGCGAGAGGCTGTATGAAGACGGTCATGCCTGTTGTCACGTCAGCGGGCCGGTGGCCTCGACTCTCCTCGGCCAGCGGGCGACCACCTTCGCCTATCCCCACCAGCACCCCAATTTCACGACGATCCTCCCACCCCAGGGGAACGTCTTCATCGAGCTCACCGGCTCGTTCGGAAGCAGGGAGGGATACGAGGCCCTGCTGCACTCGCTGCGCCCAGTCGGCGTCGACGCCTGGCTCAGCGCGATGCCTGCCGAAGTCATCCGTCCCGCGGCACGCTCGGCAGCGATCGCACAGATGCTCCACGGCATACCTGTGCCGCCGGGCTTCGATGCCTCCGCCCTGCACTTCCAAGGCACGTCTGTGCCGGCAGGCTCCGATGGATCCACCTTGCAGAGCGAAAGCGCCCTCACCGATCACTTCATGCTCGCCAAGTCGCTGACCGGGGCGGTCGCCTGCGACTGGCTCCAGCGCTGGTTGTCCGCAACCCGAACCGGCAACGACACCGCGGCGCAGGAAGCAGTCGACGCGATGGGCACAGCCCGCCACTGGCCGGTCCTCCTGCAGATGGTCCGGGAAAAAGGCTTCCACGGAGATGCCCTGCCGCCCCACGGTCAAGCCTGGCCCTCAGAGATCCTCAGCGCGGCACGGGAAATCGCCCACGGCCACCTCAGGCGCAAGCCGGCGGTCACCACGATCTACGTGAATGGGCAACCCGTCGGGTACAGAACCCCAGCCGGGGCGGCCCCGGCGAGCGTCATCGGGTGCCTTTAGCCGTGGCCCCTCAGCGCCGCAGCGTCAACGAGCGATGACGCCGGACTCGGCGGCCGGCGCCGCGTAGGCGGCGGCGAGCGTCGCGACCGTCTCGTGGGCGTTGAGCCCGCTCGGGTTGGGAACCACCCAGAGCGCCGCACCGGACCAGCGGGCCGCGCTATCGAGCGTGTCCGGCTGCCGGCCCAAAGCCGCGCCGCGCTCGCCGAACGCGTCGCGGTAGGCGGTGACGCCGGCGATCGCGACGACCGCGGGCCGGTGCTCGGCGACGAACCGCTGCAGCCGCGCGCCACCCTCGCACAGCTCCTCGCGCGAAAGCTCAGAGGCGCGAGCCGTGGCGCGCCGCACGAGGTTGGTGATCCCGATGCCCCGCGCCACGAGATGCGCGCGATCGACATCGGTCATCCCAGCCACCCGATCCACCTCGTAATCGGTGATTCCGGCCGCGGCCAGCGCCGGGTAGAAGCGATTGGTGGGATGCGCGAAGTGAGTCTTGACCGCGGCCGTCCAGAGGCCCGGGTTGATGCCGACGAACAGCAGCCTGAGCCCCGGCCCGATGAGATCGTCGACCTCACAGCCGCGGAACTCCTCCAGCTCCAAACTGGTGAACCGCATGCCTGGGGCGCGCTACTGCTTTTCGATGTCCCTGCCGGGACCACCGACCAGCTTGTCGCTCCCGCTGCCACCCTTCAGGGTGTCGCGGCCGGGTCCGCCGAGCAGCTTGTCCGCCGCAGAACCGCCGCGGAGAGTGTCGTCTCCGCGCCCGCCTTCGATCTTGTCGCTGTCCGCGCCGCCGCTCAGGCTGTCGTTGAGGTTGCCGCCGGTGATCGAGTCGAAGCCGAGCCCACCCTCGAAGATGTTGATGTGACCCGGAGCCCCGATGAACTTGTCACTGGAGAATTCGGTCGGATCGCTCACCGTCGAGACGGCGTGGATCTCGATCGGCCCCTGGCCGCCGCCGAGATCGTCGGGCAGCTGCGAGAAGTCGAAGAGGGTGGACACGGACGAAGAGGCCTCGATTCGCCTCAGATCGCGGCAGTAGACAGGGCCATTGTCGACAAAAGCGCCGCTGACGGTGATCTCGCCGTCACTCGCGCAGCGAGGGACGATTTTCCCCTCGCCGCCATCAACCGTGAGCACACCGTTGGCGAAGGTGCCAAAGGCATCCACCTTCGCCGGCGTGAGCACCGCGATTGCCAGCGCTAGCGTCGCTGCGACCAGCAGCCAGCTGAATGATCCACCGAACCGAAGCCGAAGGGCCGCCATAAATCGGAGCTTAGAGCGTCTCGGTTGCCGCTAGGCAGCCCGCCTGACTAGACACCGAGCTCGAGGCGGGCCGGTGCCGTCCTCCCGGGCCCGCTGGCCAAGCTCGCCGGTCCCACCTATGAGGAGTGGCTCAACCAGTAGCGGCCTTGCTGGGTGTAAAAACGTCGAATCCGCGTGTCCCCATTCGTCGCATGGGTAGAGGGGACTCAGAGAGAGCTCCCGCGAGCGAAGGAGAATCGAGATGGGAAAGCTGATCTCGACAACCCAGGCAACCCTCGACGGCGTCATCGACCCGGTCGGCGAGTGGGTGCAGCCGGACGGGGACCACGGCGACTACTCGTTCGAACGTCAGGCGAAGTCAAGCGGGCTGGTGCTGGGCCGCAAGACCTACGAGGGCCTGGCCGGGTACTGGCCGAACCAGTCCGGCAATTGGGCGGACATGGTCAACGCGATGCCGAAGTACGTCGGCTCCAACACCCTGTCCGGCGAGCTCGAGTGGAACGCGACCCTGCTCGAGGGCGACCTCGAGGACTCGATCCCGAAGCTGAAGGACGAGGTCGACGGAGACCTCTTCATGCACGGCAGCGGCGAGTTCGCCTACGCCCTCGCCGAGAAGGGCCTGATCGACGAGTACGAGATCTACCTGAACCCGCTCGTCTGGGGCGGGGGAAACGTCCACGTGCTCGGCGACAGGGGAACCATCCGAATGCAGCTCGATGAGATCAAGCGGTTCGACTCCGGAGTGGTCCTGCTCACCTACCTCCCGGCGTCCTGACCGCGACTGGAGCCACTTCGCGAGGTGAAAAGAGGGCGTACTTCCCTCTTTCCACCCCAAATTTATAGCACACAGGGGGCTTGTAACAAGGCCCCTGTGTGCCCCATACTCGCCGACCGCAAGCCAGGAAAACGTACGGAAACGTGACAAGTGAAAGGTGTGTGTGTTGGCCATAAACGAGCATGAGGTTGTCATCGCCGGAGGTGGCCCGGCGGGGATGATGCTGGCGGCTGAGCTGGCGTTGGCGAAGGTCGATGTCGCGGTTGTCGAGCGACGTCCCGATCACGTGCTCGTCGGCTCGCGGGCCGGCGGCTTTCACTCGCGCACGATCGAGCTGCTCGATCAGCGCGGGGTCGCCGATCGCTTCCTTGCCGAGGGTCAGGTGGCCCAGGCCGCGATGTTGGCCACAACCGTGTTGGACATGAGCGACTTCCCGACACGTCATCCGTATTCGCTCGGGATCTGGCAGAACCAGATCGAGCGGATCATGGCCGCCTGGATCGCCGAGCTGCCGGTGCGGATCCATTACGGATGCGAGGTGACGGGCTTCGCGCAGGACGACACCGGCGTCGACGTCGAGCTGTCCGACGACCGGCCGCTGCGAGCGCGGTATCTCGTCGGCTGCGACGGCGGACGCAGCGTCATCCGTAAAGCAGCCGGCATCGAGTTCCCCGGATTGGATCCGACCCGGAGCAACCTGATCGCCGAGGTGGAGATGACGGAGGAGCCGGATTTTGGCATCCGCCACGACGATCTCGGCGTGCATTCCCTCGGCAGGGTGGAGTACGAGATCCGCGACGGCGAGGTGATCTATGCGGATCAGGGACCCGTACGGGTCCTGGTGACCGAGGAGCACGTCGGAGCGGCCACCGAACCCACCCTGGGCGATCTGAGCGAGGTGCTGATCAAGGTGTACGGCACCGATTTCGGGGTCCACAATCCCGCCTGGATCTCCAGGTTCACCGACATGACCCGTCAGGCAGCGGCCTACCGCGCGGGACGCGTCCTACTTGCCGGCGACTCGGCGCACGTGCATTACCCGGCGGGCGGGCAGGGCCTCAGCCTCGGTGTGGGGGATGCGGTGAATCTGGGCTGGAAGCTTGCCCAGGTCGTCAACGGAACCTCCCCGGAGAGCCTCCTCGATACGTATCAAGACGAGCGCCACCCGGTCGCTGCCCGGGCGATCCAGCACACGATGGCTCAGGCCGCGCTCCAACGCCGGGACGAGCGCATGCAGGCGCTGGTCGATGTGGTCTCGGAGTTGGCGACCATGGAGGAGCCTCGCAAACGACTCGCCGGGATCATCTCCGGGCTGGACATTCACTACGACCTCGGCGAGGGCCACCTCCTGCTCGGCCGCCGCATGCCCGATCTGGACCTCATGACCGCCGACGGCCCGCTGCGGGTCTACGCCCTGCTGTACGACGCCAAGCCGGTGCTGCTCAACATCGGTGAGCCCGACGGCTTCGACATCACTCCATGGGCCGACCGGGTCCAGCTGATCGACGCGAGCTACAAAGGGGAGTGGGAGCTCCCGGTGCTCGGCGCCGTCACCGCTCCCCCAGCCGTGTTGATCCGGCCCGACGGATACGTCGCCTGGGTCGGAGAGCCAACCGACCCGGGCCTTCCTGGCGCACTCACCAGCTGGTTCGGACCACCTACTGCCGCGTAGTGCCGGAGCCGCTGTGCTGCTGGAAGGGCCGTTTGCAACCGTCGGGGTAGCGCTGGAAGTAGTTCTGATCTTCTGCCTCGGCCTCCCAGAAGGGGCCGGCCCCACTGATCTCGGTCACGACCTCGCCGGGCCAATGGCCCGAGGCGTCGACATCGGGGATCGTTTCCTCGGCCACCCTGCGCTGCTCGTCGGTCGTATGAAAGATCTCCGAGCGATAGGCGGAGCCAACGAGACGTTCGCCAAGGTCGGGCCGGTGGATCTGGAAAAAGAACTCGAGTAGGTCTCGATAGGAGATCCGCTCCGGATCGAAGACGACTTCAACTGCCTCGGCGTGGCCGGAATTGTTCTCCTCTGTCGGGTTGTCGTTCTCGCCGCCGATCCATCCCACGCGGGTAGAGATGACTCCGTTGCGGTCGCGCAGCAGTTGCTGCATGATCCAGAAGCAACCTCCCGCGAGGATCGCGGTCTCGGTCTCGTCGCCCACGGCTTGTCCCTCCTTCAGGGCTGGTGGTGCGCTTTTCGGGGCTTCGGCCCGAGCGTGAGATCGACGTTGCCGCTGGCGGATCTCGTACCCGCCGCGGGATTCGACGACTTGACGACGAGCGGCCGATGCCCTTTGCCTTTGCCTTTTGGCTGTTGTTTTGGCTTCCGGACCGCGCCGAGCTCGCAGCCGGCTATCTTCAGCGCCGTCTTCGCTCGTGCCAGCTTCTTGCCGACCAGCTGCGGGACGATGCACCCGGGGGGTCGAGGCGGATCGCCATGTGGCGGGCGCGTGTATGAGATCGATGCCGAGCAGACTGAGGTGTTGCCGGCAGCGTCGGTCGCGGTCGCCGAGAAGGCGGCAGTGACGCCCTCCCCGACCTCAACGCGGATTCCGGGCGAGCCAAGCTCGGCTGCGCTGCCAGTGGCGACAGGAGTGCCGGCGCAACTCGGGCCCTGGTAGACGCGCACCGTCGATCCCGCCTCGGCGGCGCCGCGGATCCGCGGAGTGCCGCTCGGGTTCGGCGAGGCGGGGCTGGTGCTCGTCAGCTGCGGCGCCGACGGTGCCACGACGTCGCCTGCCTGCACGAGCCAGATGCCTCCCGGCCCGCCGATGCGAGTCTCGACGTCGCTGCAAAAGTTGACGTTTTTGGTGTCCCCGGGGTTGACTGGCGTCGCCTGCATATCTGTCCACTGCCCGGCGATCGCTCCCGCCCCGGTGAGCCCGTGGGTGAACGGCGCTCCGGAGTGCGGGCTCGTGCCTCCGTTGTTACCCGTGGTCGAGAGGACCAGGGGCGACGGGGTCGTAGAAACGGTGCATTCTTCTCCTTCGGACGTCAGCGTCCCGCCTGCCTCACCACTCAGAGTGAGTGCGCCGGTCGCCTGGGTGAAGCTCCCCGTGATGACTCCGATATCGAAATCGACGGTGACGTTGGCATCAATGGGAGTGATGATGTGCGTCGCGAACTGGGGAACCTGGAGAACGCCCTCCGTGATCGATTCGCCCGCCGGACCAATTTGCGCCTCGAGTGGAGCTGTGTCGGGTGCCTCAAACAGAGCAGTGTCAGAGAGCTGGACCCCGACGTTGGCCCGGTCTTCGGTAAACGTCATCGAGAGAGGCGCGGCGCTCGCCGTCGATACCCAGGCGCCCAGCGCAAAGAGCAAAGCAAGCGCGATGGCGCCCGTGGCTCGCATCGTTCTACGACCGACAGCCGCCTCGCCCATTGACACGGTTTCCCTTGAAGTCATCAATCTCCCTTTCGCTGTTCCTGGCTTGCACAGGCGTTGCGACCTGCTGGTCCACGTCGGCTCCCTGGCCTGCTCCCGCTACACTGTATCATTGCAAAAAATACAGTAAAGATGAAGCCCTCCGGAGGACAGGCGAGGAAACGGCGACGACTATCGCCGGAAGCGATCACCGAGGCGGCGATCCGGCTGGCCGACGCCGAGGGCCTCGAGGCGGTATCGATCAGGCGCGTCGCCGCCGAGCTCGATGGGCGGGCGATGAGCCTCTACGACCATTTCGCCAGCAAGAGCGAGCTGCTCGCCTCGATGACCGACGAGGTGGTCGGGGAGATGCTGGTCTCCCATCCCCTGCCGAAGGCCTGGCGAGAGGCGGTCGCGGTCTCCGCGCGGACGATGTACGCCGCTTACGCTTCTCACCCCTGGGCGCTCTTCGCCGCCTCCGAGCGGCTCGGCCCCGGACCCAACGGCATCAAGCTCGCCAAGCAGATGGCCCGGGCGCTCGCGACTCTCCCGCTCGAGCACGGCGACGTATGGCAGGTACAGGGAATCGTCAACGACTACGTGATCGGCTACTCGTTTCGAACCGTGGGTACCGTGAATCCGGAGGACATGGAGGCGGCGATCGCCGCCAGCGACGTGGTCGAGTTCCCCGAGCTGGCCGCCCTGCCAGACAACCTCCGCAACCGCTCCTCGATCGAGCGCTTCGAGCTCGGCCTGCAGACCGTCCTCGACGGCATCGAACGGCGCTTTCTTAGGTCGGAGGAAGGAAGCGTTACCGACCGGAGCGCTCAGCCGATCTGCTCCGCCAACTCGACGATGATCCCCTCCGGGCCGCGGACGTAGCAGAGCCGATAGATGTCTTTGTAGCGCTCCACCTCGCCAACGAGCTCCGCGTCGTGGGCTCGCAAGCCGGCGACGGCGGCGTCGATGTCGTCGACCGCGAACGTGACATGGCGGATGCCCGGGGTGTTCGCCGGCGCGTTCCGATCGCCGCCCGGGCCCGACGGGGCGTGAAACTTCGCCAGCTCGACCCGTCCGTGGCCGTCCGGGGTCTCCATCATCGCGATCTCCGCCCGGACGCCCTCGAGCCCCACCACGCGGTCCACCCAACCGCCCTCGACCGGCCCCTCGCCGCACAGCTTGAGTCCGAGCTCGAGGAAGAACGTTGTCGCGGCCGCGAGGTCGTCGACCACGATGCCCACGTGATCCATGCGTTGGATCGCCATGCGCGTGACTGTAGCGGCACGACAACCGGCGCTCCTCTACTGTCCGCAACCTTGACTCGTCGCTCGGCATCAGGAGTGGGCGCGCTGGCGCTGGCATTGCTTCTGCTCGTCTTGGGGTCGAGCGCACTGGGAGGAAAGCTGCCCCCTCAGGTGAGGTGCGATCACGGCCCCGAATGCGAAGTGACGACGTTGATCAAGTACTCGGGGACGCCTCCCCCCAGCGATGGCTCGAAGGAATATCCAGTCACGGTCGAAGGCCAGATCGAGTCGACTGGTCTCAACGGGCTGTGCCAGTCGCATCGCAAAATCATCGTCGACCTCGTCTGGGTGGTGGGGGAAGGCAGCCAGGACTCGATCAGGCGCTCGGTGAGGACCGACTCTTCGAATCACTTCTCCTACACCTTCACCTTCAAAGTTCCGGCGCCTCATCCGGTTCTGAAAGGGCGCTCCTACACCGTCGCCGCATACGCGGATTTCGAACGCCGGAAAAACCACGGGAAATCGGTGATCTGCACCGAGAGCGTGCCGCCGCACAAAGGAACCAAGTGGGTGGCAACCAACAACACGTACCCCTACGAGTAGCCGGAACCGGCTTTCCGGGCAAGACCGCTGACACGGTCGGGGGGCAACGGAGGCGGCGCCATCGAGGGCCTCGGCGACAAAAGAGTCGCCCCCTTGCCAAGACATCTCACCGGGTCAGAGTTGACAACGTTTCCTAAGTAATCGAGGATGCCGGTCTCGATGAGCGCAGACAAGAGCAAGATCCAGGAATGGTACGAAGAGCGCGAAGAGCGCGACGCCGAACAACGCGAGGAAGCGCGGCAGAATGGGACGATCAAGGTCGTCGGCGGTGTGCTCGCCGCGCCTGCCCTCGTCGGCCTCGTTCTCTACTTCGCCGCTGACAACCACGGGCTCGAAGTACTTGCGGTGGGCCTGCTGACAGCCGCCGCGGCCTTCGCCGCCGGTGCTCTCCTCGGGTTCCTCTTCGGCATCCCCCGATTTCTTGCCCAGCAGGGGGCGGCCGCAGTTCCGGGGGCCACGGATGGCCCGACGTACGCGCCCAATACCAACCTTGAGCAGATCTCTGACTGGCTGACGAAGATCCTCGTCGGCGTTGGCCTCGTTCAGTTGGGGCAGATCGGGCACGCGATATCGGCCCTCGGAAGCGGCGTCGAAGAAGGCCTCGGGGAAAACACGCATTCGATCGCGATCATGCTGATGGTCTCGTTCACGATTGTTGGCTTCCTCAGCAGCTACCTGTTTACGCGCCTCCGCCTGCAGAGAGTGCTGGAACCGTTCAAGGCGGCGCTGAAAAAACAAGAAGAAGACCTGACCACCGCGCTTCCCCTCGTGCGCGCCCAGCTCGACCCCAGCGGGGAGAAGGATCCCACCCTGATGGAGCTGGTCAAGGCGCTCTACAAGGCCTCCTCCGGCATCCGCGACGAAGCCTTCTACCTGGCGCGCAATCAACGACGAGCGAATTGGCGCGGCGTGTCGACCAATGAAGACAAGCACCTCGTGGACCTGGTGATACCAGTCTTCGAAGCCCTGGTCGGCTTGGACACAGACAAGGAGTTCCACCGCAACTGCGGCGAGCTCGGCTATGCGCTGAAGGACCGCTGGTCACCGAGCGACGACGACTACAAAGCCGCGGTGGCAAACCTGACGGAGGCAATCGAGCGCAGAAACCGCGACCCGCTGATGCACGGCCGCTACCCCATGTACGAGTTCAACCGCGCCCTCTGCAACATCAAGCTGGATCGGAGGTTTGCGGAAGGCAAACCGGCCGAACCCGAGCTGGCGGCCCAGATCAAGCAGGACCTGGAGGTGGCGAAAGCGAGTCCCGAGGGAAGATCGGCGATCGTCGCTGACAGCTCGACGCTCGATCCCTGGCTGAGCCTCAACCCCTAGGGACGAGGTTCTACCGAAAGGCACACACCATTTCTTGGCGTCTGAGTTGCTAGGGCAGCAATTTTTAGATTTGACTCTTCTTCTGTCGGCGCTCGACCCGATCGAGCATTCGCATCAGGAGGCTCGCGGTCTGAACCACCTCGGCAGCCTCAACCACATCTTCGTATTCGACGTCGTGGTGGCCTGCGGGATTGCGAAAGGTTGCATAGGCGCCTGCGAACAACGACCTGATGCCTTCCCTTTCACCTTTGACCAATGATTTGTCTGTCAAATGACCCGAAGGACCAAAGGCTTTGTTCATCAAATCGACTCCCACGATCTCCCTTCCTAGGCCGGACAATTTCCGGACCCTGACCTCAATCGCCTTCATAGCCGCGAATACCCCTTGCTCATACTCGCCTATAAGGAACTGTGGCCTCGCCTTCGCTTCGATTCTGGGATGCAGTCCTTGCTGAAGACGCTCGGTGGCGTAAAACGACTCCGGCCCGTTCTCTAGAACCTGCCGCCCGATTCGCGTGACAAAGATGGCGTTCGGCGACGACTGATTAGGGTCTCGCGCGGTCAGACCGCGCGCACGCACCCAAGCCAAAGCTTCGGCAATTGCCTTCAGCCCCTCTCCGCGGTAACCAGCGTGCTGGGCCTCAATTACGTAGTTGCTTTCGTTCCAACCACCTGAAGCATGGAAGTCTTTGAGGATGGCCAATCCGAGCTGGTCAACGGGGAGCTCAAGCACGACTTCCTGGTCCAAACTGATCATCGTGGCGCGTCCGACCCTTGGGATCTATCAGGCGGACTACCAAGTGGAGGGCTCTGAGCGGGATAACTAATCGGCTGGACCGGTTCGAGAGTCATGCGGTACCAACGTCAGCTCTTCCTCACCATTACCCGCGCACCCCTCGAAATGACCATCAAGATCCCGCCGCTACCTGACCAGAGCCATCGCATGCTCGACACCTGCCAGTCCCCATGCACTCAATGCATTGACCCGACCCTTGGTCGGTGGCGTCGACACCCAACCCTGAGCATGCTTCGCATCTTCCGGTACCGGCGCAGCCTGCACACCTGACCTGACGTGACTCAGCTTCCATGGTTCGAGTCTATGCGACGCTCCCGAGCTGGTTATTGATTCCATGTCGAGAAGCGTCGACCGGCTCCGCTCACACAGGTGAAGGGCCACGACAGGCGGGCCCACGACACAAGGAGACAACGATGCCGAAGTACCTGCTGCTCAAGCACTACCGTGGCGGCCCAGAGCCGCACCGTCCCGTGCCCCCGATCGACCAGTGGGCCCCCGAGGACGTCGAGGCGCACATGGCCTTCCAGAATCACATCAGCGAGTTGCTCGAGGAGAACGGCGAGTACGTCGACGCGCGGGCACTCGCACCGGCGCGCACCTGGGTGCGCTACGGCGGCGCGGACGCCGCGCCGGTCACCACTGACGGCCCGCTGCCCGAGACCAGCGACCTTGTCGCGGGTTGGTGGATGATCGACGTCGAGTCGCACGACCGCGCGGTCGAGATCGCGGCCTACGCCTCCTCCGAGCCCGGCCCGGGCGGGGAGCCGCTGTGCGAGTGGATCGACGTCCGGGAGATCATGTGGGAGCGTCCCCAGGCGACTGACGCGGTGTGATCGACGAGCCGACGCGACGGCTGGACGAGGGCGCGTTGCGCGCCCTCGTCCCTCGGGTGCTCGCGGGCCTGGTCCGCCGGGGCGAGGACTTCGATACCGCCGAGGACGCACTGCAGGAGGCACTGCTGGAGGCGCTGCGGGTGTGGCCCGAGTACCCGCCGCGTGACCCCCGCGCCTGGCTTACAACGGTCGCGACCCGGCGGCTCGTCGACGCCCGCCGCAGCGAGGCCGCCCGGCACCGCCGCGAGGAGGTGGCGAATGCCGAACCGCCGTCCGCCGCCACCGAAGAGGGCGACGACACCCTCTTCCTGCTCTTCTGCTGCTGCCACCCCAACCTTGCCCCCGCCTCCCAGGTGGCGCTGACCCTGCGCGCCGTCGGCGGCCTCACCACCCGTGAGATAGCCGACGCCTTCTACGTGCCGGAGGCGACGATGGCGCAGCGGATCAGCCGGGCCAAGCGCTCTCTCCGGGGACGCCACCTGGACCAGCCCGGCGACCTCGCCGTCGTGCTGCGCGTGCTCTATCTCGTTTACACGACTGGGCACGCGGGCCGGGTGGACCTGGCGGGTGAGGCGATCCGCCTCGCCCGCCAACTCAACCTCGCCACCGAGGAGCCGGAGGCGCGCGGACTGCTCGCGTTGATGCTCCTCAACCACGCCCGCCTCCCGGCGCGACTCGACTCAGAGGGTCGCATCGTCACGCTCGACCGGCAGGACCGTGACCTATGGGACACCCGCGAGATCGACGAGGGCGTGCGCGTCCTGCAGTCGGCACTGGCGATGCAGACGGAGGAACGGCGCCCCGGCCATTACCAGGTAGAGGCGGCGATCGCCGCCCTGCACGACGATGCGGCAAGCCCCAAGGAGACCGACTGGCCGCAGATCCTCGCCTGGTACGACGACCTCGTCGCCCTTACCGATGATCCAGCGCACCAGGACCCCGCCGCCGTGCTTGGGCGCGCGGTGGCGGTCGGCCACGTCCTCGGCGCCGACGCCGGGCTGCGCGAGACCGAGCAACTGCATGAGGTGCTCGGCGACCGCCACCGCTGGCACGCCGTCCGCGGCCACCTGCATGAGCTGAGCGGTGACCTGCCCGCCGCCGCCACGGCCTACGCCGAGGCCGCTAGCCGGGCCACGAACGTCGCCGAGCGCGACCACCTGGTCCGCCAGGCCGCCCGCGTCCGGGCCGGGGGTTGATCTTCTAGCCGCGCCGGCGGTAGTGCAAGTACACGGTCGCGCCGAACGTGCGGGTCTCGACCAGCTCAAGGTCGATGCGCACGTCCGGCGGGAAGTACGGCGTGCCGCCGCCGACCACGATCGGGATGACGAACAGCTCGAACTCGTCGATCAGCCCGCGCCGCATGCATTCCGCCGCAAGACTGGCGCCGCCGACCGCGATCCTCCTATCCCCGTGCGCGTGCGCGGCGATTTCCTCCTCGAGCGTTCCCCTGGCCAGGCGGTGGCTGCCCTCGACACTGGTCAGCGTGGTCGAGAACACGATCTTCTCGAGCGGGCGCCAGATCTCGGCGAACTCCGCCATCACGGGGTCGGAAAACTCCTCGGTGTCCCAAACGAGCATCGTCTCGTAGAGGCGCCGGCCGAGCAGTTGGACGTCGATCGCGGCGACCCGGTCGTTGTGGAACCGGTGCAGCTCCTGGCTGGGCACCGCCCAGTCGAAGCTTCCGTCGGGTCCGGCGATGTAGCCGTCAGCCGACAGGCTCATGGAATAGAAGATCACGAAGTCACAGTGAACCGAGTCGAGCCGACGGCCTTCTCGGCGACTGGATCAGTGGGGCTTCTTGCCCCAGCCCTCAGCCATGTTGCTAGCCCCTCAATGAGTTGGGCCGGCTTGGGATCGGGCCGTGCCAGCACGGCGGCAGCGGTCTGGGTGGCGGCGGCGAAAGCGGGCGGCAGACCCTGAAGACAGCAGTCACTACGGGGCCCTTCAGCCCGCTCCAGCCGATCGCGCGGACGCGAAAGTGGTGCCGTCCAAACCCGACCCGATAAGCCTTCGGGGAGCGGCAGCGCCGCAGCGGTCGCTTGTCGATCCTGCAGACGAATCCGCGAACCGAAGTGTGGTCCGCGGCGTAGAAGCGAAAGAGAGCCGTAAGCTTGCGGCGATCGAGCTCGATTGCCGGCTCGGGTCGTCGCGTGAGAATCGTGCGCGGCCGTTTCGGCCCCCTTTTCCGAATCTTCCGGCGCTTTTCGTTGCCCTGCTCCTTGACCGTCACCGCAAACGGGTCTTTGCTCGTGAAGACCTGGCCGTCCCCCGCAGCGATCGCGCAGAAGGAGATCGACGGACAGGAAACTCCCCACATCGCATTTGAGGTGAACGTGCCTTCGATCTGGGTGTATGGGATGAGGTTGGTGAAGCTCCACTCCCCCGCACCGCCGGCCGGGTCAGTCGAAGTGAGGACATCGGCGTTGTTGTCGACGGCAACGCAGCGCGAGACCGACGGGCAGGCGGCGGCAGTGAGCTGCACCGAGCCGCCGCCATGGATCGCTGGCCAGGCCGAGGACGGGCCGGTGGGATTGGTCGAGACGACCAGGTTGCCGAGCGCGTTGCCGCTCACGCAGAGCGCCGGCGAGGGACAGGAGACACCGAAGAGGTTGCCGGGCACGCCCGGCAGCTGCACCTGCTGCCAAGCGCCGGCAAGCGGATCGGTCGAGCTGAGGATCTCGCCAACGTCGGTGGGCCCAGGCGCGAGTTCGTCGCCGTCGTCGCCGACCGCCACGCAGAACGAGAGTGAAGGACAGGAGATGCCGCGCAGTTCGAGTGGGCCCGCGAGCTGGGTCACCGTCCAAGCCGACGCGCCGCCGGTGGGATTGGTCGAGGTGGCGATTTTGCCGCCACCCGCCACGGCCGCGCAGAAGGAAGGCGAAGGGCACGAGACGGAGTAGAAGTGCGTGTTCGGACCGCTGGGGTTGAGGTCAGCGATGCTCCAGGCCGCGACGCCGCCAGTCGGATCGGTCGACGTAAGGATGAGCCCCTCGAAGCTGACGGCAACACAGAGCTGCGGCGAGGGGCAAGAAACGCCCTTGATCTCGTTCTGGTTCGGGTATCCCGCGCCACCAAGGCTGATGGCCGACCAGGCTCCGGCGGCGGCAGAGGGATCGGCCGAGCTGGCGACTGTGTTGTTGGCGCCGACCGCGACGCATAGCGAGGCGCTCGGGCAGGAGATGCCAAAGAACGGCACCTGTCCCACCTCTGATAGCTGACGGGCGGTCCAGGTCACCGCGCCGGCGGGACCGGCGCTGGCCAGGATAAACATGACCACCGCGGCCACGACCGAGTATCGGCTCCTCGCCCGAAGGCGCCTTTGCTGTCCCATGCCACCCTCCTTACCCAGCGGAGTCCCCCGCTGCCACAGCGCGGTGCGGTCCACGCGTATTGCGATGCTCGCCTACAGCGTAGGGCCGGCGAGGGCGGCAGACAAGCGATGTGTGGGCACAGCGCACGCTTGGCTATAACAAGTGAAATGGCCCCTGCCTCCATCGAGCGCCGCGAACTGCTGGAGATGGCCCTGCGGCCACTCGGCGCGCTCGGCGCCGGGGCGGAGTTCCCGCAGGATGAGGCAGGGATCGAGGCGCTGATCGGGCGGCTGGCGGAAGGTCGCCCCAGCGAACCGAAGCGCTTTGCCCACGAGGACCACGGTCAGCTACCGCGCTACGACGGCGAACGGACGACCTGGCTCTCACCGGCCGGCGACGGCGCTCTGCGCGTCCGCCAGGAACACCCATGGGACCTCACTTCTGAGGCCGTCGTCCTCCGTCCGGACGGGCGAATCGGCGAGTTCGAGTCGATCGACGGCTTCGGCGTTCCCGATTCGGAGCTGACCGACCAGGCCCTCGCCGACCGCGCGGCGCATAAGCGACGCGCGCGCAAATTGGCCGAACAGGAGCAGGAGCTTGAGCAGCAGCTCGAGGAAGAGCAGGCGCGGTTCCGCACCGGGAACCTGATCCGCACCGTCGCCGCGCCGCCGGGCCAGGCGCCCACCGGTCCGGCCGTCGCCTACGTCGCCCTCTACAAGACGGGGGTGATGATCAACTACCTGGTGCCGCGGCCGTCCGATGAGGAGCTCGAGTCCGACGACCCCTTTGCAGAACCGCTGACGGAAGCGATGTTCCCGAGCCTGGAGATCAAGGACGGGCTCGGCACCGAGTTCAAAAGCGTCGACGTCGACTGCGTGGATGAGAACAGCTCGCCGCTGCGGGCGCGGGTGAGCTTCGTGCCGGCGGTCCCGACAGCCGCTCGCAGCCTACGGATCAGCTTCGCGACGACGGCGGTCGAGATCGAGCTTGGGGCACCGTGAGCTCTCACTTCGAAAGCCAACCCGACGACGCGCAGGAGGCTGCGGGCATCCTGCTCCTGCGGGTGGCGCTGGCGCTGCTCGGCGAAGCGCGATTGCGCGGCAACTTCGGTGACAACACGGACCTCGCCGAGCGAGCGGCGGCTCTGGCCACCGAGTTCGCCGGCGGCGTCCCCTCGCCATATCCGAAGCACCCGGCGATTGAGGGCAGCCTTCTTCGCCCCGATCGCATCTCCCTCTCCGCCCCCTTCGGGGAGGGCGGCTCCATCGTCGAGAGCCTCGACCTCGACGGCATCCTCTTCGACGGCGGGACCGCATTCGGCGTCACGTATAAGCAGGTCGAGCCGAACGAGATGAACCCTGAGGAGCGCGCAGACCTCGAGCGGCGGCAGGCGAAGTGGCGAGTCGAGCAGGAACGTCGACAGCGGTTCACCGCCTCCGGGTTCGTGCGATCGGTCGCCGCTCCCTCGCAGCCGGGCGCAACGGTGCCGATCCTCGCGGTCGAGCTTTTCGAAGACGGCTTCTACGTCGAGTTCACCTACGACACGGAGCCCCCGACCTTTGACCTCGACGAGATGACCGCCGAGCAGTTCCTCGCGCGCGAGAAAGATCCTGAGATCACCGTCGAGGACGACCTCGGCACCGAGTATTTCGAGAGCGGCGGTGGCTGTGGTGGCGGCGTTCGCGTTTCCCATTCGAGCCGCGGCTTCGCGCCCGCACCGCCTCCCAACGCCCGCATTCTCCGCATCACCGCCGGCGGCGCACCCGTCGAACTCGACCTTCAGCCATAGCCGCGCGCGGCCGAAAAACGTCGTGCTAACCTGCAACCAAATGGTTGTAGATAAGAAACCGATACACGGGGACGAACGGGCCACCGATCTGCTGTTCGGGGCGCTGGCCGATCCGATCCGTCGTGACATCCTCCGCCGCGCCCACGAGGGGCGGCTCTCGGTCTCGGCCCTGGCCCGCGAACACCCGATCAGCGTGACGGCGATGCAGAAGCACGTCGCCGTGCTGGAGCGGGCCGAACTGGTGAGCAAGCACCGAGTCGGTCGCGAGTCGATCGTCCACACCGAGACCGGCGCCCTCGCGCGCGCCCACACCGCACTCGATCGTCTCGAGGCGGACTGGCGTGGCCGGATCGAGCGGATGGAGCAGATCCTCGACACTGACAAAGGAGACAGCTGATGCCCGTCACCAACGTAGACAAGGACATCGACGCCCTGACCTTGACGATCACGGCCGAGTTCGACGCCGATGCCGAGCGACTCTGGGAGCTGTGGTCGGATCCGCGCCAGCTGGAGCGCTGGTGGAGCCCACCGTCCCATTCGTCGACCTTCGTCGAGCACGAGCTCACGGTCGGCGCGCGCACCACCTACTTCATGACCGGCCCGGATGGTGAGAAGCACCACGGCTGGTGGCGGATCGAGGAGGTCGAGCCGCCCCACCGGCTGCACATGAAGGACGACGCCGTCGACGACGAGGGCAAGCCGGAAGACGGAGGCCCGACGGCGATGACGGTGACGATCGCCGAGACCGACGGCACCGCGACGATGTCAATCCAAACCCACTTCGCCGACCGCGAGTCGATGGAACAGATGATCGAGATGGGGATGGAGCAAGGCATGACCGAAACGCTCAACCAGGTCGACCCCCTCCTCGGCGCCGCGAGGGCGTAACGACGGCCGAGCCAGGAAGCGCCCGGCAATGATGCCGCCAGATCGTAGGAGCCAACCTCGCAGCGAGTACAAACCGCGCAGTTTGCCTCGGAGCGCGTGACCGACTTGCGGTTCGCGCTCCAGCAACCCCAGTGCGTCCTCGATCGCGTCGATCGCGGCCAGTTAAGTTCGAGCAGCTCCCGCCGTGCGCGACGGGCAAGAACGAGCCGCGCCAACGATCAGCCGGCGGCAGCTCGACGCTCGGCAAGCTCGCTGCGAAGCTCCGTGAGGGTGACCGTTTCGCCGCGCTCTATCTCAGCGAGACCAGTCTCTAGAGCGGCGAGAGCGTCGGGGTCGGAGAGAATCTCTGCAGTCTCCTCCAGAGCCTCATACTCGTCGATCGGAACCAGGGCCGCGGCCGGAGCGCCGTTACGGGTCACCAGAACGTGATCACGCCGATCGGTCGTCAGCAATGGTGTGAGGCCCGTCTGCCCGACCTGCACGCGAATCGCGACCGCCGAGCCGGCAGCCCCTGTTCGGACGAGCGCCAAAAATCCAGCTATGGACGTGCCCTGAGCAGGCTTAGGGTTCGTGGCTCCCTGACGACGCATGGCCGCCCCGTTCGATCGGCGGCGGTGGCTGGGGCGATTTATCGATCAGTGGATAGTTGATCGGTTTCCGGCCGATCTCCCTGCCGCCCGCGTCGAGGGCGATCACTTCGATCGGCCCGCGGCCCGGTTCCGCGAGCAAGACGAAGCCCCCTTCGACCCCGGAGACCCGGAGGGGCGGTCCCGATTCGTAGGTGAGTTCGACACTGCTCACCGATCGGGTCGCGAGCCCGAACAGCGGGACATGGCCCTGGGCGTCGGCGTGAGGCCGCGCGCCCGGATCGAGGAGATGCAACGGGGCGTCGCCGAGTTCCGCCGCGCTTGGATAGCCGAGGCCGACACCGATGCCGCCGAGTTCGAAGTTCAGGCCGCCGGCGGAGCCGATGTAGGAATAGAGCTTGTAGCGGCCGGCTTCGGCGATCACCCGCGGTTCCTTGCTGTCGTGGAGATATTCCATATATTCGGGCAGCTTTTCGCTGGCCTCGAGCGGCTTTCCGGGGGCCTCGGCGTGGTCGCCGCCAAGCCAGCCGGAGAAGACGCCGCCGACGCTCTCCCCGGTTCCTTCGATCGCCGCGCGGGTGACCGGCACCGAGTAGAGGGCCACCCCGAGAAGTGCCAGCGCCGCAAGCGCCTGCAGGGCGCGGCGTGGCCGCGCGGGTGCCAGGACGAAGCGCGGTGATGCCTTCTTCCTTCGGCCCACCTGCGCGACCACACGCGCGACGACGTCCTCGTCCGGCTCTATTTCCCGAACCGGCGCGAAGGCCGCTCTGAAGAGAGCCTCTTCATGATCGGAGAGAATGGTCAACCTTCTTCCTTTAGGTCGAGCGTGACCTCGACGAGTTGCTGGTCTTCACGAAGCGATCCGCGGCCACGAGACAAAAGAGCGTGGACGGTGCCCACCCGGCAGCCGAGGGCGGTGGCGATCTCGGCGTCGGGAAGGTCGTGGACGTAGCGAAGAGCAAGCGCCATGCGTTGTCTTGCCGGCAGTCGTGAGAGGGCTCCGATCAGCGCATACCGCGCGGCGAGCCTGGAGTCGATGTCGCTGTCTGGGGTCGCCCCACGGAGGCCTTCCTCGTCCAGCATCGCGAGCGGCGCCTCGACTTTCCGCGTGCTTCGCCCCTTCTTCAACCGGCGCATGGCGTGACGCACGGTTATCCGATGCACCCAGGCATCGAAAGCTTCGGGGTCGCGGAGCTTTCCCAGCGACCCCAGGACGTCTACGGCAACCTCCTGGGCAACGTCTGCGGCGTCCTCCCGACTTCGCATCAAGGCAGATGCGGTGCGGAGGGACATGCGAAGCGCACGGTGGGCCAGCGGCTCGGCCGCGTCGCCATCGCCCGCGCGAAAGCGCCGCACCTGGTCGGCGACGAGTTCCCGTATTTCTCTTGGCTCGGTGTCCATCTATTGCTCTAGTGGCGGGAAGACTGAAAAACCTTGCCGCCTACGCGGCCGCCGCCAGCGATGCCGACATCGCCTCGTTAGCTGCGATCAGCGTGACCTGATCTCGAAGGGCCTCGCAGAGCCCCCAACCGGATCCGCTCGTTCAAGCAGGCCGAGTTGACCCCGAAACCATGTCACCAAGCAGGTCGTTCACCGTGGCTTTGCCTGTGCAAAAGAACACAGATTGACTTGCATCACATTGAGTAGGTTTTTCACCTGCGGATCGCGAAGGGTCGCTAGCTCGATCTGCCGCTCGGCGTCGTAGGAGGAGGTCGGGACGGGGCCGGCAGCCGGGTGGCAGCCGATCTCGGTCCAACCCGGCAGCAGGTTGCGGATCAGCTCACCCAGGCGCTCAGGGGTGACCCCTTCGGGGAATGGCTCGTTCTTACCGCTTTGGCCGTAGAAGCCACCCTCATAGCGGATCGAGCGGTTGCGGAGCGGCACCTCCAGCTCGGCCGCGAGCGCCTCGGCAACGCTCTTCGCCGGCTCGTTCTCGTGCACGTGCTGGTGCGAGTCGAGGTGCGTGGGGTTGCGGCCGAGCAGAGCCCGGAAGATCTCCAGCTGCTCCTGGCACTCCGCCTCGACCGCCTCCGGGTCGTCGCTGTCGCAGCGCGAGTAGTCCTGCCGCCATTCCCCCCCTTCGTAGTCCCACTGACCGAGGTCGATGTGGAGGCCGACCGCGAGGTCGGGATGCCGGGGCGCCAGCTGCGCCACTGCCGCCGCTGCCCCCTGCCGCACCATCAGGCTGGCGCTGGTGACGATCCCCTCCTCGTGGGCGAGGAAGATGCCCTCGTTGACGGCTTCGGAGAGGCCGAGGTCGTCGGCGTTGACGACGAGGAAGCGCTCCTCACTCATAGGTCCAGGCCCTCCGCCAGCTCGATCGCCTCGCCGAGCCAGTCATGCCGCTTTTCCTCCGGCGGCTGCCAGGCGGGCGGGGCCCAGCCGAGCCACTGGATCGCGACCTGGAGGCGGGCGAAGTCGAGGTCGCGGGCGGTAAAGGCCGGAACGCCCGGCTCGGACCCGTATGCGGCGACGAGGGCTGCGCGATCCGGCGGCGGCCAGCCGCTGACCAGCGCCGCGAGATCGGTGAGCCCCGGCCCCACCGCCGCAAGCTCCCAGTCGACGGGAGCAACCCGAAGTCCGGCCTCGAACTGCATCAAATTTCCGGCCTGCTGGGTAGGAAATTTGATGCAGTTCGGAGTGGCGATGAGCACGTTGGAAGCGTAGAACTCGCCGTGGAGGACGGTGCGCGGCTGGGCGAGGAGGGCCTCGACCACCTGGTCGTGGCGCTCGCAGAGCCAGGCGACGGTCGCAGCCGAGCCATCGCCGCGCCCCCGCGCGAACCGTTCCGCCCGCTCGATCCAGCCCCGGTAGAAGGCGGCGTCGTGCTCGATCAGCCGGGCCTCTTCGCGGTGGCGGTCGAGACCCGGCGCCAGCGCGACGTGGAGCTGGGCCAGCCAGCGCGCCGCGTCCTTCCAGAGCTCGAGCTCGCCGACCTGGAAGAGCTCCCGTCCCTCGACCCACTCGACAAAGAGCCAGTGGCGGTCGCCTTCCAGCGCCGCGCCGAAGAACTCGGGCGGGCCGGGCGGCGCCTGCGGCAGCAGCGCTTGGTAGACCGCCGGCTCGCGCCCGGGATCGTCGAGGAACTCGGGCTTTGCCAGCTGTGCCTCGGGGTCGAGCTCGGCACGGTCGAGCCGCTTGCAACCGATGCGAACCTCTCCCCTCCCCCCCAGCTCGACCCGAAGCTCCTCGATCGGGAAGCTGGTGCGGTAGGCGGAGGGACGTCGCTCGACTCCGCCGACCAGCTCGAGCCCCACCGTGGAGAGCGCCTGCTTCAGCCCGGCGCGGAGCTCGGAATCGGCGGGCCTCACAGTGAGGTCGAGCTTAGTCGGCCCGGCGAGGGCCCCCCAAGCGCCCGCATCGGCCATCCGTCTAGTCGGATCGGCCCGGCGGCAGCGAATTCGATCCCACCCCTAAGGCATTCCTTCCTGGTGCCGACACCAAAAGGACGGCTTCGACGCGAGGGAGGACTCGGCAACAGGCATGGGATACGGGGCAGACGAATACCGGGCACTGGTCCGACAATTCGCCGAGTTCGTGCGCAGCGCCGTCCCCACCGACGCCACAGTCGCCGTCGTCAGCAAGGGAGACGCCGAGCTGCTCGAAATCGATGGCCGCGCCGCCTGGCACTTCCCTCAGCGCAGCGACGGCACCTACACCGGCTACTACCCCTTCGACAGCGCCGGCGCGATCGCCCACCTCGAGGAGCTGCGCGAGAAAGGCGTCGACCACCTCGCCTTTCCGGCACCATCGACCTGGTGGCTTGACCACTACGAGGAGTTGCGCCTGCATCTGGAGAGCCGCTACCGCGCCGTCTCCGACGACGCCGGGGCCGGTGTGATCTATGCCCTCGCGGGAACGAACGGCAACGGGCACAAACCTGCGGTCGCCCCGGCCGCGCCTGCTGCGGCGCCGCAGCAGGCGCAGGGGAAATCCGATCTGGAGATGCTCTTCTCCCCCGAGCACTACAGCGAGCAGGCCGGCCGCAGCTTCGCCTCGCTCGCGGAGGCCGTCTCCCACTACCGTGAGGTGGGGCAGCACCAGGGCGCCAACCCCCACCCGCTCTTCGACAGCCGCTGGTACCTCGCGCGCTATCCGCAGGCCGGGCAGCCCGGCTCCGACCCGCTGCACCACTTCATCGAGCACTCCGCGGCCGAGGGGCTGGACCCGAGTCCCTACTTCGACACCGAGTACTACTACGCGCAGGTCCCGCGCCTGCACAAGGCGGGGAAGAACGCCCTGGCCCACTACGTCGATCCGGAGAGCCGCTCCGCCCACCCCAACGCCCTCTTCCGCGACGGCTACTACAGCAACAACAGCCGCAATGCTCGGACCTCCGCCCCGACTCCGCTGGAGCACTTCCTCCGCTTCGGCAAGGACGAAGGGCGGGCGACCTCGCACGTCCACGAGAAGCTCCTGGCCCAGATCCGGGGTGAGTCGAGCTCGCTGCGGCGGGGCAGGTGGACCAAGGACACCGTCCTCTGGTTCAGCCAAGGCACCGGCGAGGACCGCGGGCCCTCGGCCACGGCGATGGCCTCCCACCTCGCCGAGGAGCACCACATCGGCAGCCTCCTCGTCTCTTTCGTCGTTCCCGAGCCGGATCCAGGCCTCGCCGCGCCGGGCACGACCTTCGTGCTCGAGGACTACACGCTCGCCTGCGAAATCTTCCGGCCCGCTGCGCTGCGCCTGCTGGCCTTCGCGCTCACCGCCACCCGGCCCCTCTTTGCCGTCTGCGACGTGCCGGAGGCGGCCGAGACGCTGAGCGCGAACGGGGTCCCGCTCCTCTCCCCGCCGAGGAAGGCGCACTCCGCGCAGAGCGCCGCCGATGCGCTCCTGAAGCTCGCCGCCAAGGAGCTCGGGGTGACGAGCAACCGCCCCGGCAAGCGGCGCAAGAAGAAGCGGCCAAAGGTCGTCATCCCCAGCTCGGACTGGTCGGTGAGCGGGGTCAACGCCTCGATGGAGTCGGTCGGGCTGCAGCTGCTGGAGCTCGGCTGGGACCTCGAGGTCGTCTTCACCCGCGACGAGGAAACGGTGCTCGAAAGCTCCCTCGACCACCCCCTCCCCCTGCTCCCACACCGCTTCCTCGAGCGCGACCGCAAGGGGCCGGCGGGCGCTTGGCACGCGCTGATCGGCGACCTCGAGTCGCAGGCTCCCTGCATCCTCTTCATGGCCTACGACTTCCTCGCCAACAGCATCGCCCCGGCCCTGAGCGAGAACATCGGCATCGTCAGCTGGGTTCAGGCCGACGACAACGACTACTACGAGCAGGCCTACAGGCTCGGGCGTTACTGCAATGCGACGATCTGCGTCTCCGAGGTACTGCGCGACCGGGTTCGCGAGATCAATCCTGTGATCGGCGAACGCGCGCACGTGATCCACAACTCCAGCGTCCGCGGCGAGGATGTCGCCCGGCGGCGCGGCCGCAGGGCCGAGAAGCTGCGGCTCATCTACACCGGCCGGCTAGTCCAGTACCAGAAGCGGATCCTCGACTTCGTCGACCTCGCCGAGGCTCTGGACCGGGCGCGGGTGCCCTACGAGATCACCCTGGTCGGCACCTTCTCGGCCCACGACGACACCGAGAGCGAGTTCGAACGTCGGGCCGCCGCCCACCTCGAGGACGGCCGGATCAAGCTCCCCGGCCGCATGCGCCGCGACGAGATCATCAAAACGCTGACCTCCCAGGACCTTTTCGTCCTGCTCTCCGACTTCGAGGGGCTGCCGCTGGCCCTGGTCGAGGCGATGGCCCGCGGCTGCGTCCCGGTCACCGCCGCCAGCCCGAGCGGGATTCCCGAGATCATCGCCTCCGGCGAGAACGGCTACATCGTCGAGGGGCGCGACTACGACGAGTGGGCGGCGCTGCTCGGGCGGCTCTGGAAAGACCCCGATGCCCAGGCCGAGCTGTCGCGGAACGCGCGCAAGACGATCGGCGAGAACTTTACGGTCGAGCGGATCGGCGGCCAGTTCGACGAGCTTTTCCGAGCGGTGGCGAAAGAGATCAACTCAGGCGCCTATCGGCGCCCGCCCTCGCTCAACTGGGGCGGCGATCGCAGCCACACGGGCGACGTCCTCCCGTCGCCCAACCTCTTCCGGCCGGCCTTGCTACAGATTCCCGGCCTGCAGTGATTCCGGCGCGGCGGCCTCGGCCGCCGCGCGGTAGCTTGGCTCGTCCTCGAGCACATACTCGAACTCGGTTCCCCCCAGCGCCTCGGCCACGGCGCCGTAGTTGGTGATCGCCTGCTCGAGGGGGAGCACCGACTGCTTGCGGTAGCGCGGCTGGCTCTTGGTGAAGTCCGGCTCGATCCCCATCCACCCGGCGACCTGCTCGAGCACCTCGTCGGCGGGCGGCGCCCCGATCCGCGGGAACAGCTCCTCGTACTCGATCGCCATGTAGCTCGGGTAGCCGCCGAGCATGCGGTGAATCAGCCGGTCTTCGGCCTGGCAGAGCTCGAGGCGAAAGAACATCTCCTCGACGTCGACCATGATCCCCTCGTCCTCGACCTTCACCTCCCCGTCCGGGCCCGAGGCGTGCAGGTGGTACTTGTGGGTCTGCTCGGTCTTCAGCCAGGAGAGGTAGTAGCGGAGGTAGTTGCGACGGCGCAGGTTGAGGACGCGCATGCCGTTGCGCCTGATGTAGGCGAAGAGCGTCGGCTCGGCGGCGAGGTCGCGCCAGGGAGCATCGACGTTGTGGGCCGAGTTGTACTTGATGTCGATGACCACCTGGGGCTTCTCGCTGAAGCTCCCGAGGAAGCGGATGTAGTCGAGAAAGAGCTCTTCCTGGGCTTCCTCGGAGGTGAGGACGCCTTTGATCTGGTCCCGCCGCTCGTCGAGGAAGTTGAAGTAATTGGCCTCGACCTCGTGCCGCGCCTTCGGCGAGGGCTGGGCCTGGAAGACCTCGGGCAGGCAGAAGAGGTCAGGATGCGAATCGAGGACGTCCCGCAGGGCGTTGGTCCCGCTGCGCTGGCGCGCGAGCAGGATGGTGACGTCGGAGAGCTCCATCAAGAGACCGTATCGGCAGCGGAGCCGGGAAGCGGAGGCAAATCGTCGCTTGTACTAGCCAGCCGGTCCAGTAGTCGCGGGAGCACGAGGCGCGAGTCGAGCAGGTCTGCCGCCAGGGCGCGGGCGGCCTTGGCGTGGCGGTCGTAGTCGGCGGCGATCTCGTTGATCGCGCTGGCCGCCTCTTCTGCGGTCGTGAACGCGAGGAGACCCTCGCCGGTCGGGAGGTGGCGGGGGAAGCCGGTGTCCTGGGCCGCCACCGGGCGGCCGCAGGCGAGGTAGCAGGCGCTGCGATCGCTGAACCAGCCGCAGCGGGACTCGACGTAGCCCTCCTTGGCGATCCCGATCTCGCCCTTCGAGCGGCGGACGAACTCGGCGTAGCGACGGGGGGAGCCGGCGACCCGACGGGGGTCGAGCAGGTCCCAGCCGTGGCGGCGCAGAGCACTGAGGTCCTCTGCCTCGTCGGGGTGGATGTTGAGGGCGGGGGCGAGCCGCTCGCCCGTCCGTTCCGGCACCGCCAGCAGCTGGCGCAGCGAGTGCGCCTTCTGGCCGAGGCGGCGGCCGTCCCACTCGACCGATCCGTAGCCGCGCCAGTTGCCGACGGTGGTGAAGGCGTCGGTATCGATCGCCGTCGCTCGCTGCCACCGCGGCAGAAAGACGGGGGGCAGCGTCTTGATCCAGGCGCGGCCGCAGGTCGGGACCTCGCAGCCCGGCTCCCCCAGCTCGAGGCCGACGGTGGCGAAGCGGTTGTGCAGATCGAGGCCCATCTCGATCCCCTGCGCAGCCCAGAGCTGGTTGAAGGCCGGGTCGAGGTCGAGGAAGACGCGCAGCGGCGGCGGCCCGACCAGCTCCTCGTCGCGCAGCATTCCGGAGACGTTGAGGAGGACGTCGGCCTCGCCCGCCCAGGCCACCAGCTCCCGGTATGAGACCCCGGCGGTCTCCTCGCTGCCGCGGACGAGCAGGGCGGCCTCTCCCAGCAGCCCGAAGTCCCGCACCAGCCGGTCGAAGTAGCGGCTGGAGACCGGGTCAAGGCGATCGACCGGCTCGACCAGGCGCACCTCGTGCCCCAGCGCGCGCAGCCCGAGGACGTACTGGAGGATCGACCAGCTCGCGCCCCCCTGTTCGGGATCGCCGGCGACCATGCCGCTGAAGAGGATCCGCAGCCGGCTCACAGCGCCGCCTCGAGGAAGCGCCGGAGGACGAGGTCGGAGTCAAAGTGAGCCTCGGCCAGGGCGCGCGCCGCCTTCGCGTGGCGGTCGTAGTCGCGCGCGATCGCTTCGGCGCCGGCGAGCGCCTCGTCGATCGAGCGGAAGCTCAGCAGCCCCTCCCCCACCGGGTAACGGCCGGCGACCCCCGTGTCCTGAACGAGCACGGGCCGGCCGGAGGCGAGGTAGCGGACGCTGCGGTCGCTGACCCAGCCGCTGCCGGTGTCGACGTAGACCGGGTGGGCGACGGAGAACTCGGCCGCTGAGCCCTGGACGTAGGAGCGGAAGGCGTGCGGGTCGCCGGCGGCGTCGACCGGGTCGACCAGGCGCCAGCCAGCCGCCTCCAGCGCGGCGCGGTCGGCCCCGTCGCCGGGGTGGATCCGCACCGCGATCTCGAACTCCTGCGAGGAGCGCCGGGGCAGGTCGATCAGGCGCCGCCACTGGTGATGCTTGCCCTCGAACTCGGTTTCGCCGTGGGAAAGGGGGCCGAGCGGGCTGCGCCAGGTAGCGATGGTGGTGAAGCGTCCTCGCGCCGGGGCGGGGACGGCCGGCCAGTCGACGAGCGTCACCGGCGGCGGCAGCGGCAGCCACTCGAGGCCGGCGGTAGGGATCGAGCACGGCGTGGTGCCGATGTTCTCGCCGACGGTGAAGTAGGTGTCGTGGCCCTCGAGCCGGGCACCGGCGCCCCCGGCTGCCCAGATCTGGGTGAAGCCGGGGTCGACGTCGACGTAGGCGCGCCGCCGCGGGCCCGCCTTGACCGCCTCGAGGTCGAGGTGGCCGCTGATGTTGACCAGCAGGTCGGCATCGCTCGCCCACGCGATCACGTCCTCGAGGCCCAGCCCGACCCCGTCGCGGCCGCCGTCGCAGAGGAGGGCGGCGGGGCAACCGGGCGCCAGTGACCCCAGCACTGCCTCGAAGCTGCGCCGGTTGACCGAATCCTCGAACGCCGCCGGCCGCCCCTGCCGGTCGAAGCAGTGCGCAGCCTCGATCTGCTCGACGAAGCAGACCTCGTGGCCGAGCCGCAGCAACCCGAGCACCCAGCTCATTCGCACCCACGCCTCTCCCCCGCTTGCGGGCTTGTTGGCGATCGCGCCGCTGACCAGGATCCGTGCCATCGGCAGCCCTAGTTGAAGGCGTCGACGAAGAAGCTCTCGCGCTCGCGGTTGTCGAGCGCCGTGATCTCCGGGAACTGGCTGACCGTCTCCCGGAACTTGCAGCGGACCACTCGGCGGAAGCCGGCCCGATAGAGCAACTCCTCGGTGAAGTCGAAGGTGTACATCGACTTCGAGTAGCCGTACCAGGTCAGCTGCACGATCAGCTTGCCGCCGATGCTGCGCGCGTCGTCGTCGGGGATCAGGAAGTAATCGGCCTTTCCCTCGCGGTAGGCGCGCATCGCCTTCTCCATGTCCGGCAGGGCGAGCCGCAGCACTCCGCCCGGCTTCAATACCCGGCGCAGCTCCGCCATCGCCGGCTCGATGTCGGGGAAGGGCAGCTCGGGAAAGGCGTGGATGCTGGCGGCGTAGTCGATGCTCTCGTCCTCCAGCGGCAGGCCGTCGCGGATGTCGCAGCTAATCTCGATCCCCGGCGCCTCCTTGACGTCGCAGTTGATCCAGCCCTGCGGAGGCTCGGTCCCGGACCCCCAATTGAGTCGCCGCAGCGCCTGCTCAGCCATGGGCGCGCACCGCCCCGATCTCCTCGACCAGGCGGGAGAGCACGCGCTCGGCGCCGAGGTACTCCTCGGCGATCTCGCGGGCGGCGCGGGCGTGCCGTCCGCGGTCGCCACGCACCCGCTCGACCGCCTCGACCGCCTCCTTCAGGGTCGAGAAGGACAGCAGCCCGTCCCCCGTCGGCAGGTGGGCGCCGAAGCCGGTCTCCTGGGCGACCACCGGCTTGCCGCTGGCCAGGTAGCAGGCGCTGCGATCGCTGAACCAGCCGCTCTCGGTCTCGACGTACATGCCTTTGGCGACGGTCAGCTCCGCCGCCGAGCCCTGGATGAAGCGGCGGTAGGCGTCGGGGTCGGCGGCGACCGCGACGGGGTTGAGCAGCTTCCACCCGGACAGAGTCAGCCGCTCGCGGTCGGCGTCGTCGCCCGGGTCGATTGCCAGGGCGAGCTCGAAGTCGGCCGGGACGAGCTCGGGCAGCGGCAGGAAGCGGCGGAACTCGTGCACGCGCAGCCCGTAGGTGCGCCCCTCGTATTCGACCGGGCCGTAGGGGCCGCGCCAGGTGGCAACGCTGGTGAAGGCGGTCCCGCCGCCGGCGAGGGGCCAGTGCTCGAGCGCCACCGGCGGCAAGGTCGCGATCCAGTCGAGACCACAGTCGGGAACGCCGCAGCCGGGGCTGCCGAGGTTGAGGCCGACCGAGACGAAGCGGTCGTGCCCGGCAAAGGGATCGGCGAGGCCGAGCTGCCGCCACATCTGCCCGAAGCCAGGATCGACGTCGAGGAAGACCCGCAGCGGCGGCAGCGCCAGCAGCTCCTCGTCGTCGAGGTAGCCCATCGCGTTGAGGAGGAGGTCCGAGGAGGAAAGGCGGCGCTCAACCTCCGACCGCGAGAGCCCGGCGCTCTCGCCCTCGGGCAGCAGCACGGACCAGTCGTCGGCCAGGCCGAAGCGCTCCATCGCCTCCGCCAGGCAGCCGAGGCCGTCGCGGGGCATCTCCGCGTCGAGCCGATCGACCAGCGTCACCTCCCAGCCAAGCGCGCGGAAGCCCAGCAGGTACTGCAGCGCGAACCAGGTGTGGCCGCCGGCCCCGGGCCGCTGCGCCAGGGCGGCGGCGATGACGACGCTGCCCGGCTTCACGCGCTCACCCCCGCCGTCGCCTCAGCCCAGAAGCGCGAGTGCAGCCAGCGGGCGTAGGGCTCGCCGAGCGCCTCCGGCTCTGCCCCCAGCCCCTCGAGGCGGTAGAGCTCGGCCGCGGGGACGTAGCGCAGCTCCGCGCCGATTCCGGCGAGTCGGCGCGAGAGGTCCGCGCCCTCGTAGTCGGCGAGGCCATATTCGCCGCGCAGACCGCCCGCCGCCGCCAGCGCGGTGGCATCGATCATCAGGCAGGCCAGTCCGGCGGCGGCCACCGGACAGGCCTCGGCCGCGGCGGCGGCGTCGCGGTGCATGCCCCGCAGGCGGTGGACAACGCGTCCGTCTCCGCTGGCCGGACCCTGGGCGTATTCCAGCCCCGCCTGGTCGACCGCCTCGCCGGCGTGGAGCAGCTTCCCCGTCGCCGCAGCGACGGCGGCCTCGGCGTCGAGGGCGGCAGCCATCGCGCCCAGCCAGCCGGGGCGGTCGGGGATCACGTCGGAACCGAGGAAAACGAGTCGCTGCCCGCCTGCGAGGGAGGCGCCAAGGTCGCAGGCGATCGGCAGGCCGGCGGGCTCGGTCAGGGCGGCGAGGCGAAGGGGCAGCCCGTAGAGCGCGAACAGCTCGGCGGCGAGCGTCTGCAGGGCATCGCTCTGATCGGGCTCGCCGAGCACGTAGAGGAGCTCGCACCCGCCGACCTCGGGATCGGCCGCGAACTGGGCGATCTGGTGCTCGATCAGGTCGACTCGGCGCTGCAGCGCGATCACGAGCGAGATCGCCGGGGACTCTGGCGCCTCGCCGTGCCCAGCCAACTCGACGATCTCGGTGCGGCTGCGCTGCAGCTCGTTGAGGCGGTGGACGGCCGGGTGGATGTGGCGCTCGCCCAGCTCCTCCGCCCCGGCGAAAGCAAGGCCGGCGTCGGCGAAGATCGTCCGCAGCGGGTCGGGGGCGATCGAAGCCGGCGCCTCGACCGCGCGCCCGGAGCCGGTGGCAGCTTCGAACACCCAGCCCTCGGCGCCGTGGGTCGGGAACGAGGTCTCGAAGAGGCCGGCGAAGCCCCCCGCGGCGCCGGGATGTGGGGATACCAGCTCCTGCAGCTCGACCCGCTCCCCCTCCGGCGTGATCGCGGTCAGCGCCGCGACCCCCTCCCCTACGGCCCAGGCGCAGCCGCGGACATAGAAGCTGCGCTCGTCGATCCGGTGCAGGCGCTCGACCGCGAGCCCGACCCCCGAGCGCCGGTCCGGGAGCGAGAGCGGCCGGCGCCGGCGCAGCGCCTCCCGCGCCCGGTGCAGGCCTTCGCTGAGCGACGGCGAGAGCCCGAGCTCGCCCCCGAGCGAGGCGAGGTAGTCGAGCAGCTGCGTCCGCGCCGCCGCGTCCCAACCCGCCGGCCCCTCGCGCAGAAAGGTGGTCAGGTCGGTCAGCTTCTCCTCGACCTCGGCGCCCAGCGGGTCACTTGCCGGCTGGGCGACGACCCGGCCTCCGCTCTCCGACTCGCAGACCAGCAGGACTCCGTCGCAGAGCCAGGCCGCGCGGGCGATCATGCGGCCACCGCCGCACGCCGCGCCGCGATCAGCGCCTCGTAGGCCTCGGTCAGGACGTCGGCGTGCTCGGCGATCGAGTGGACCGGCGGGATGCCTTCCCGGAGCCGCTCCCAGAGGCCCGGCGTCCTCACCGCGCGGCGGATCGTCGCCGCCAGGCTCTCGGGGTCGCCGACGCGGAAGTGGAGCCCGTTGACGCCGTCGATGACCTTCTCGGCCATGCCGCCGACGTCACTGCAGATGACCGGGCGCCCCGCCGCAAACGCCTCCTGGATCACCAGCGGCGAGTTCTCCCACCAGACCGACGGGACCACCACCCAGTCGACCGCGGCCATCACCTCGCCGGCCCGCTCGGGCGGGTAGGCGCCGAGGCTGGTGACACTGTCGCCCGCCTCCAGCAGCTCGGCGATCTCCTCCCGGAAGCCGTGCTCCTGGAGGTCGAGGTTGGCGCCGTGCACCCGCAGCAGCGGCGCCTCGGCGCCGAGCGCCCGCATCGCCCGCAGCAGGACGTCGATTCCCTTGTAGGGGTTGACCTGGCCGAAGATCCCGAGGGTGTCGTGGGGTGCCGGGCGCCCGGCTTCGCCCGACGGCGGCGCCTCGACCCGGCCGTAGTCCTCGAGCAGGATCCGCTCGCGCGGGATCCCCCACGCGACGAAGCGCTCTCGCAGGGTGGCGCTGGGGGCGATGAAGAGGTCGACGAGGTCGAGCTGGGCCCGGATGAAGCGCTGGCGAAGGAAGAACTCGTCGGGGGCGATGTCGGGAAAGCACTCGGCGCAGCGGCCGGGCGACGCCTCGCTGCATAGCGAGCGGTCCATCGTCCGCACCATCTGGCCCTTGTTGTGGCAGATCGGGAGGAACTCGTGCAGGGTGTAGACGATCGGCGCCTCCGGCAGCGTCCGCCGCACCTCGCGGATCGCGTCGTAGCCGATGAACAGGGTGTGCTGGAAATGGACGACGTCGGGGCGCAGCGCCAGCAGAAAGCGGCGGAGGTCCTCGGTGTAGAGGTCCTTGCGACGCCGCATCGTCCCGAACAGCCAGTCGAAGTCGTGGTCGCCGGGATAGAGCAGGTACTCGTCGGCGACGCCCTCGACCGGGCTGATCCGCGTGCCCTCGTGGGGCGATCCTGCGGGCGCATGCGGCGGCCCGCTGCGGGCGAGGAAGGTTGGCTCCCACTCGGCGCGGCGGCCCAGGTGACGGTGCAGCTCGTGGGCGTAGACCTCGGCCCCGCCGGGCCGCACCCGCGGGTGGTTGTGGCATATCTGGAGGATGCGCCTAGCCATGCGCCACCTCGAAAACCTCGGCCAGGCGTCGCCGGCAGATCAGCTTCATCGACTCCGCGAAGGCGGGTCGGTACCTGCCGTCGAGCGCCTCGGTGCGGCTCTCGGGATGGAGGAGGACGACGAAGCGCGCCCCCTCTGCGCAAGCGGCCCGGGCCTCTACGATCGCCGGCTCGACTGGCTCCGATGGCAGCCGCCAGCAGGGCCGATCATCGAGCTCGACCGCCTCGGCGCCGAGGCCGATCAGGACGACGCCCGCCCGCTCCGGCAGCAGCGCCCGCAGCAGCGAGCCGACCGCCGGCGCGATCCGCGCCGCTTCCAGGGCAGTGGTGGACCGATCCGAGCCCCGCCCACCACGCGATAGCGCGTAGATCTCTGCCGCCTCCGCATCGCTGGCAAGCAGCTCGCCGTCCTTCTCCAGCGCCGCCCCCAGCTCGGGGTAGTGCTCGAGCCACCACCTCGCTTCGGCCGGGATCACCAGGTACTCGGCACCGTCCGTCCGCAGCTCGGCCAGGTGGCCGACGGCCTCCTCCCCGTCGGCGGGATAGTGGCCGGCGTAGAGCCCGGTCGGGCTCTGAGGGAAGTGCTCGCCATCGCGCCGCCCGAGCCGCAGCAGCGACTCGTCGCCGCGGGTCATCACCAGGACCCGGCTGCCCTCTGGCACGGTCGCCCGGACCTGCGCCCGCACGCGGTCGACCTGGTCGCGGTATCGGCGCTCCCAGCTCATGCTCGCCGCGCCGCCGGGGCCAGGGAGTAGATCGCGCAGCTGTCATCGCGCAGGACGGCGCTGCCGTCGAGCCGCCGGCCCAGCTCCTCGTAGAACTCGAGCCACCAGAGCATCGGCGCCGGGAAGACGATGTACTCGGCTCCCTGCGCGTGCAGCTCTTCCAGACCGGCGAGGACCTCGGCGCCGTCGGCTGGGTGGTGGCCGGGCCAGCTGCCGTCGGGGAGGCGGGGGAAATGCCACGCCTGCAGCTCGTCGGTCTCGAGCAGGCGCTCGTCGCCCTTGCTGACCACCAGCACCGTCGAGCCGGCCGGCAGCGCCTGGCGCAGGGTTCCCCGAATGCCGGCGACCAGCTCCGCGTACTCGGGGCTCTGCCGGCGTCCGTAGGGATGCCAAGCCTCCCCCCATTTCTGCTCGAACCGGCGGCGGTTGCGGGCGAGCAGGCGGCTGTACTCGCCGTCCTTGAAGAGCTTGCCGAAGGAGCCCTCGCCGAAGTGGTGGACGAGCACGTCCTCGGCACAGAGAAGGCGCAGCCCGGCGCGGCGCGCCCGCAGCGAGTAGTCGTCGTCCTCCAGGGTCCCCACTCCGAAGGACTCATCGAGCGGGCCGATCTGCTCCCAGGCGCCGCGCCGCATCGCCAGGCAGAACATCGTCAGCGTCGAGATCTCGATCGCCTCTCCGCGGCGGCTGCGGGCGCGGGCGCCCGCTTCGCGGAGGAAGTCGCCGTAGGTCTCATAGGTGACCGGCACCTCGGCCTCGTTGCCGATCCGGTTGGTTACCGGGCCGACGAGGTCGGCCTCGCGGTCGAGGTGGGAACCGAGCTGGGAGAGCCACCCCGGCGCCACGATCGTGTCGCTGTTGAGAAGGACGAGGCGCTCACCCCGCGCCGCCGCCAGGCCCTGGTTACAGGCAGCCGGGAAGCCGGCGTTCTCCTTGTTGACGAGCAAGCTGACCCGGGCCTCGCGCCCGGCCAGCCCCTCGAGGTACCCGCGGCTGCCGTCGGCGGAAGCGTTGTCGACGACGATCAGCTCGAACGGCCCGTCGCTGTTCGCCAGCACCGTCTCCAGGCAGAGTCGGGTGAGGGGAAGGCTGTTGAAGGAGACGACGACGATGCTGGCAGCGGGCTCGGGTGCCTCGGCCACGGCCGGCGGCGTGGGCGTTGCCGCGATCGTCGCCAGCGTCTCCTCCGAGAGGCGGGTCGGCCTGCGCGAGACCGGGGCCAGCGACATCCCATAGGGGAAGGGGCCGCGGGGGGCCTCGCCGCGCCGCCCGGGGACCCGCATCCCCAGGTGGCCCAGCAACTCCCCCAGCACCACCTCGGGCGCGAAGTGCTCGCGCGCGAGGTCGCGCGCCGCTCGCCGGTGCCGCTCCGGCTCGCGGTCGATCCGCGCGACCGCCTCGGCGACCTCCTCCGCGCTCGAGAAGGCGAACAGGCCCTCGCCGGTGGGAAGGGCGTGGCCGAAGCCCGTGTCCTGGGTGATCACCGGCCGCCCGGAGGCGAGGTAGGTAGCGCTGCGGTCGCTGAACCAGCCGGTCCTGAAGCGGACGTTCTGGTCCTTGGCGACGGTGAACTCACCAGCCGAGGCGGCGATGAAGTCACGGTAGGCGACGAGGTCGGTGGAGAAGGACATCGCCGGACTTACCCGCCAGCCGTGCCCCTCGAGCAGCTCGCGGTCGGAGTCCTCATATGAGCTGAGGGCGAGCTCGAAGCGTGGACCGACCCGCTGCGGCAGGTCGAGCAGCTTCTTGAACTCCTCGTCCTTGCTCCAGGTGTACACAGAGCCGTCCATCGAGACATCGCGCCAAGGCTGACTCCAGTTGCCGATCGTCGTCAGGCGGTTGTGGGCCGGCGCCAGCGCCGTCTCCCAGAGATCCGGGAGGACGGGCTGCCGCGTCGTCTCGAAGCGGAAGCGGTCGGAGACCGGCAGCAGGCAGTCCCCCTGCCCATAGTTCTCGGCGAAGGTGAAGAAGGCGGCGTGGGCCTCGAGGAACGCGTAGGACTCCTGGTATCCCTCCGCCAACTCCAGCTGCAGCTGCACCGGGTCGGTCTCCAGGTAGACGAGGCGATCGGTCGCGCTCAGCTCCGGCAGCGGCTTGGTGCCGCCGTGGAGGTTGACGATCAGCTCCGCCGAGCCGAGCAGCCGTCGCAAACGACCCTCGGTCATGCCGAAGCAGCGGCCGTCGCCGTGCAGGGCGCGGAAGGCCCAGCGATCGCTGAGGCCGTAGCGGCGCATGATCGTCGCGATGAAGGCGGCGGCGCGGCCGGAGGCGTCGGTCTCGCCCTTGCCCATCAGCATCGACGGGGTTCGCCCGTGCGCCTCGACGTAGTAGGCCTCGTAGCCGAGCCGCTCGAAGCCGAGCAGGTAATGGAGGTTCTGCCAGACGACGCCGGCCACCGGCATCTTGCTCATCATCCCGAGCACCACGACCTTGGGCCGCTGCTCCTGCGCCGGCGCGTTCATGCCGTCTGCGCGACCGGTTGCCGTTTCCTGCGCTCGCGCGTCTGCGCCTCGTGCAGCTGCTCGTAGATCCCGGCGGCGGCGACCAGATCCTCGTGGGTGCCGCGTTCGGCGATCCTGCCCTCGCTGAGGACGAGGATCTGGTCGGCGTGGCGGACGGTCGAGAGCCGGTGGGCGATCATGAACGAGGTCCGGCCCACCATCAGGTCATCGAGCGCATCGAGGATCACCCGCTCGGTCTTCGAGTCGATCGAGGAGGTGGGCTCGTCGAGGATCAGGATCGGCGCGTCCTTGAGAAAGGCGCGGGCGACGCAGATGCGCTGTCGCTCGCCGCCGGAGATCTGGGCGCCGCGCTCGCCCAGCATCGTCGCGTAGCCGTCGGGCAGGCCGCTGATGAAGTCGTGGGCGTTGGCGGCCCTGGCGGCCTCGCGCACGTCCTCCCCGCTCGCCTCTAGCTTGCCGTAACGGATGTTCTCTTCGATCGTCCCCGAGAACAGCAGCGGCTCCTGGAGGACGACGCTGATCTGGTCGCGCAGCGACTGCAGCTCGAGGTCGCGCAGGTCGACGCCGTCGAGTTCGATCCGTCCCGCCTGCGGGTCGTAGAACCGGATCAGGAGGCTCATCAGGGTGCTCTTGCCGGCGCCGGTGTGGCCGACTATCGCGACGCGTTCCCCCGGCCGGGCGTGAAAGGAGATGCCGGAGAGCGTTTCCCTGCGCCCCCGGTAGGCGAAGCCGAGCCCCTGCGCGGTAACCCGCCCCTGCGCCCGCCCCAGCGCGACCGCGTCCTCCTTCTCGGTCACCTCAGGGTCGGTGTCGAGCAGGTCGAGGGAGGCGTTGAACTGGACCAGCTGCTCGTGGACCGTGCCGACGGTGAGGCTGAGCTGTTCCAGCGGCTGGTAGACCGAGCCGATGTAGGTCATCATCACGATCAGCTCGCCGAGCGAGATCTTTCCCTCCAACACGTGCCAGGCGCCGACGCCGAGGACGATGCTGGTCCCCGCCACGGTCGTCGTCTGTACGCCGAGCGTGTAGAGGCTCTGGCTGACGGTCAGCTTGACCCGTTCGTCGACCGCGGTCTGGCCCTGCTCGCGGAAGCGCTGGTGCTCGTAGTCCTCGCGCCCGAAGGTGACGATCACCCGCAGCATCGACATCGCCTCGTGGACGATCGAGAGCGACTGCCACTCGAGCGACTGCACCCGCTGCAGACGGGGCACGATCCGCCGGCCGTAGAGCCCGAAGGACCAGTAGAGCAAGGGGATGATGATCAGCGAGAGCAGCGCCAGCTGCCAGTCGATCAGCGTCGCGATGATCAGCATCCCGACCAGGGTCAGGGCCGATTCGGCGATCGGCGGCACCACCATGACGATGTTCCCGACGGCTGCCGCCTGGTTGTTGATCTGGCTCATCAGCGCCCCGGTCTTGCGCTCGTCGTGGAAGGTCAGGGAGAGCCGTTGAACGTGGGCGAAGAGGTCGCTGCGCAGGTCCAGAACCATGTTCTGCTCCATCTTCGAGCCGAGGTAATGGTTCAGCACGGTGAAGCCGTTGCCGACCGCGGTGATCAGGAACCGGGCCAGCACCATCGTCACCAGGATTACCCAGACCGTCGGGTCGGGACCGAAGACGAAGCGGACGATGCCGCTGGTTTCCTGGGCCTGGAGCACGTCGGTGAGGATGATCGCCAGCGGCCACGGCTCGGCGAGGCCGAAGACGGCGGTGAGGATCGTCAGCGCCATCACCGCCAGCAGCGTCTTGCGATAGGGCCGCAGGTAGGGCTTGGTCCGGGGCAGCGCCCTCCACAGGGCCCAGGCGCTCGGCTTCTCCTCCTCCGGCTCGGGCTTCGGGCGCCGCAGCCTGGTCGGGAGCCAGCTCATCGGCGCACCTCGGCATCGAGCAGCCAGCGCGGGAAGGCGGCCTGCTCGTCGCTTCGCGGCGCCGCGGCGGCTGGCTCGCCGCGACTGCTGAGCTGGTCCAGCTCGGCAAGGGCCAGCCGCGTCGCCGTCGCGATCCCCTCCAGGCCGAGGACGACTGCCAGTGCCGCCGCCAGCGCGATCGCCTCGGCGACCGCCGTCTGCGCCTGCTGGAAGGCGAGGAGCGAGAAGAAGACAAGGATCAGGATCACCACCCGTCCCGGGGTGGTCGTGCGCGGCCAGATCCGTGCTCGCAGCAACTGCCTGCCGTTGCCGTGCTCCTCGACCGCGGTGCGGATCTTCACCCCGCCGAGGGCGCCGACCCGCAGGTCGAGGTCCCAGCGATCGAACGGGCCGCCGCTGCGGACGAAGCCCCCGGCGGCGGCAAGCCCGTCCTGCAGCTGCTCGATCCAGACCGATGGGTCGCGCCAGTTTTCGCTCCAAACCTCGACCGTGCGCGGCCAGGGCAGGGTCGGGCGGGTGCGCACCCGCCGACGCCAGGGCGAGAGCCCGTTGCGAAGCCGCCCCGCCAGGCGCACGAAGGGCTGCAGGAGGAAGAGCAGAGAAGTGACTGCCCGTCGCTTCAGCGTCTGCGCCGGCGTCCTTCCCGGCACCGCGTGGTGGGCTCGCCAGCCGTTCGAGATCGCCACCGCGAGGATCCAGACGAGCGCCGCCAGGAAGAGCGGCGCCGCCGCCAGCAGCGGTCGCCAGAGCAGGCCGAGGAGGGACAGCCCCCCGAGCAGACCGACGAGCAGCAGCCCCTCCGGCGCCTGCAGGGCCCCGGCCAGGACCCGCGGCGGCTCGTAGATCGATTGGAAGAGGCCGCTGCCCCAGGTCCCGTAGCGGACCATCGCCCGCCGCCGCGGCGTCTGCGTCGAGGGCCCCTCGTAGATCCGCCCCGACCAGCGCGAGGCGCCGACCCGGTTGTAGTGGGTCGGCCACTTGCGCTCCAGCAGCGCCTCGGCCTTGCCGTAGCCGAACTGCTGGCGCAGGTAGCGGCGGATCGAGTCGCGGCGGCGGTGCATGACGACGGCGCCGGCGCTGAAGCCGAGCGTCCGGCCCGCCTTCTGCAGCCGCCAGCAGACGTCGACGTCGTCGCCGGCGGCGAGGAAGCGCTCGTCGAAGTTGCCGACCGCTTCCAGCACGTCCTTGCGGAAGGCCATATTGCAACCGGGCACGTGCTCTGCCTCGCGGTCGGAGACGAGGACGTGGATCGGACCGCCCGGGGCGGCGGCGACGCATTCGGCGAGGAAGCCGTCATCCTCGGGCGGGATGTTGGGGCCGCCGACACCGGCGTGGCCGTCGGCGCGCAGCAGGGCAGCGACGTAGTGGAGCCAGTCGGCATCGGGGTAGGCGTCGTCGTCGAGGAAGGCGACGATCTCCCCCTGCGCCACCTCAATCCCCCGGTTGCGGGCGTGGCCGAGGCCGCAGTGCTCGGTCTCGACCAGGATCGCGCCATGGGCGCGGGCGATCTCCGCGCAGGCCGCGCTGGAGCCGTCGTTGACGACGATCATCTCGTAGTCGGGGTAGGTGAGGGTGGCGAGGCGCGCCAGGCACTCGCCGAGGGTGGCCTCGCCGTTATGAGTGCAGACGACCACCGAGACCGCGGGCCAGGGGCCGCCCGGCCTGAAGGGCACGCCGGCGTAGGCGCGGCCGGCAGCCGCCAGCGCCGGCTTCGGCTGCCGCTCGCGGTCGACGAGCCCGAAGTCCCAGTCCTCGACCTCGTGCCCGCCGCGGTGCCACTCGTCGGTCCAAGCGAAGACGAAAGTTCCGGCGGCGCCGGCGGCGAAGGCTTGGCGGATCTGCCACTCGATCACCTGCGCCTGCTTCTCGACGCCGTTGCGGCGGCTGTCGATCCCGAGCTCCGTGATCAGCAGCGGCCGGTCGCCGGAGAGGTTCTGCAGCCGCGCCAGGTAGGACTCGAAGGTGCGCTCCCGCTCGAGGAAGACGTTGAAGGCGGCGACGTCGAGGAAGGGGAGCTCGAGATACTCGGTCGAGGGGTAGTTGACGTAGGTGACGAGGCCCTCCGGGTCGGCCAGCTTCGCCTCCCAGTAGAGCCGCTCGAGGAAGCGCTCGACCGGCCGCTTGCCGTGCCAGCGGACGATCGGCGCCGGGATCTCATTGCCGATCGAGTAGCAGAGGATCGCCGGGTGGTGCTCGCAGGCGCGCACCTCGTCTCCGAGCCGGGCGGCGATCCGGCGCCGGCGCTCGGGGTCGTCGAGGAAGGCGACGTGCTGCTCCCAGGCGAAGCCGACCATCACCCGGAGGCCGTGCTCGAGGGCGGCGTCGAGCAGCCACGCGGGCGGCGGCACGTAGGTGCGCAGGGAGTTGATCCCCGCCGCCGCCATCGCCGCGAAGTCCTCGCGCACGCGCGCCGGGGCAGGGAAAGACGCCCCGTCCTCGGGGCGGAAGGTCCCGTAGGTGACCCCTCGCACGTGGAGCTTCTCGTCTGCAAGCAGGATGGAGCGGCCGCGTATGCGCGGTCGTGAAATCGATGATTGGGTCGAAAGAACGGTCAAACGTTCCTATCTGGGGATCCAGAAGGGATGTCGGCCCTGCCGACCGTTTACTTAAAATTTCGACCCACTTTCCCAGTTTCCAAGCCGAGTTCCGACCAAACTGGACAGCTATTCCGATCTTGTCGAAGACCTCACCCGGCCATCGAATCCAAACAGCCGCCGCCGCACCTGCGTACCGAGGACGCCCGAACGAAGCTGGCGGTGCATCCAGTGTTCGGCACCGCGGCGCTCTCCGGCGCTATCGGTAGGCCTGTCGCTGGCCACGCCTACCGCTGGCCGCTCAGCGCGACAAACCCGACCGCAGCGTGCGCGGTGAAGGCGGCGACCAGCAGAGGGCAAGGAGGCCACCGACAAGGATGGTCCTTCGCTCGCGCTGGCTCAGTTCAGCTACCACCTCCATCAATCGGAAGCTGGGGCGGCAACCTTGACCAATGAGAGCTGTTCGCCGTACTGGAAAGCGCTTGCCGGCAGGCCTGCCTTTCGACCCAGCGTCAATCCCGTCGCATCGGAATCGGCCCAAGCATGCGCGGCGCCGCCCTCCACCTATACGGACTCGGGCTTCGCCGCTGATGATTTCGCGGCGAGAGGGTGGGCTTCGGCGGGGACCAGAGACCCGGGGCCCAATGCCGACCGCAACCCAAAAACGCGAAAACCCGCTTGATAAGCGGGTTTCCGTCCTATAGCGGGGGCAGGATTCGAACCTGCGACCTTCGGGTTATGAGTTCCCTGGCGCTGATTGCCTGGGGTGACTTTTGGCTTGTTCAAGCGGTTTGAGTTGGTCCGAGTTGGGCCTAGTTTTGCTCAACTTAGTACCCACTTAGTACCCACGGCCTCTCCTATTTGAGTTCTCCTTCGGTCAATTGATTTCGCACGATGCCCGGTAGCTAGAACGGGCAACGTCGGACTCGTGCATGACCAGTCGGCCACTGCTCGAAAGATGCCAGCCGAGCAGCGCCGCTAGCGGCCAGGGGCAGGCCAGGTAGAGATGGGTGGAGGAGGCCCGGTGCTCGCGGCGGGCGCTGTTGATATTCGCCGCGATCGCCGCCGCCAGCTCATTGGCGTCAGCAGGATCAAGGCTGGTGCGCCCCGGCTCGCCCGAGGGTGGGTAGATGTGAAGCGTCGCTGCCGCAGGCGGCAGCTCGCGCCCGTGCTGACGCATCGCGTCAGCAACGTCCTGGCTCGCGTGCAGGCAGACGACGAGCCGCTCCTCACATCCCGGCGGGCCCGGCTCGAGGTGAAAGCGCCAGCCGTGGGCATTGGGGGCGACCAGGGCGCTGGACGCGGGCACGAAGGCATGGTCGATCTCCAAGTCCCAGCCGCTCGGCTGGCGGAACTCGAAGCCGAGGGCAAGCGCCGCGGAGAGGTGCATGTTGCCGCCGATGCGAAGGCGGTGTGGCGCGCCGGCACGATCGAGTGCCGCGTGCAGGTCTGTGAGAGCGGGCAGCAGCTCGAGCGGCCAGACCTCACCCGAGTGAAGCTCGGGGTCGTGGTGCAGGGGCGGTGACCAACAGAGGTGCAGAAGGGCCGAGTCGGTGTTGGGGATGTCGCCGCGGGTCTCAATCCGCAGGCTGACCGGATCGGCATCGCTGAGCTCCTGGTCGAGGTAGGAGTCGAGGATTGCGTTGGCCGCCTGAGTGAGGCCGGCCTCGAGCTCGGTGTCTGAGACCGGCGAACCGAGGGCGGCGGAGAGCTCGATACCGCCCGCGGCACGGCGCAGATCCTCCATCGCCCGCTCGAAGCCCCCGGAGCGCCGGAGGACGGTGCCGGCGAAAAACGGCGGTGGTGTGCCATGTCGGCGGCGCCGGTCCATCTCAGGCAGCTCGACGGCGAGGATGAAGTCGGAGTCGAGGACGGCGTCGGTGTAATGGAGGGCAAAGCCCGAGCAGATCTCAGCAATCCCTTCACGGGCGCGGTCTTGGTTATAGGTGCCGAAACCCATCTCGCGGCGATCGCGCCAGACCGGAACCCCGCGCAGGCGCAGCGCGGTGTCGAGTAGGTCGACCTCATCGGAGTCCGCCCAGGCGTACGAGAGAAACAGGGGATCAGCCATCGTCGGCCCTCCGATCGTCGCACTCGTCGTCCCTGCCTGGCGGAAGGGCCCCGGCGGCAAGCACCCGCAGGGGCACCAGCCCACCATCGACCTGCTCGTGAGCCTCGAGATCGTGGCCGTTCTTGCAGTGCCGGGCGATCAGCAGAACAGGGGGCGCTCCGTCCTCGCCGCCCTCGCCCGCGAGGCGGGCCATGGTCTCGCGGTCGAGGCCGCTCGGCCCGATGTCGTAGGTGTGAGAGTGCCACTCGCCGATATAGCCTTGGCGGCGGTCACGGCCCCGGGCACCCTCCACCGCCGCCCGGCGCTCAGCGCCGGAGAGCTCGTAGTAGACCGGCGAACTCTTCGGCGAGGGAACGAGGATGGCTTCGGTCACCCAGGGCCGCTTCTCGACCGACACCCCGACCAGGACGCCGCCGGTCTCATCCGGCAGCGCCTCGCGGGCGGCCTCCCTGATCAGGTGTGCCGCGGCCTCGGAGAGCCAGAAGGGCGGGGCGTTAGTAGAGCTCATCCGCGCAGGCGCCCGATCGAGTCGAAGGGCGCCTCCTCCAGGGGCCGGTAGACGTCAATCAGCTCCTCGGCGAGGGCAAACCGCCCGGCGAGGGCGTCAATCGCCACCTCGGCGCAGCTCACCGCTACGGCTGCGACCGCCACCGGAGAGGCGTTGTTGACGAGAGCCGAGCAGCCGGTCTCGACCGAAAAGGGCTCCTCGCCCTTGGGGATCAGCGGGTAGCACTCGGGGTCGGTCCGCTCGGAAATCGCGGTATCGCGGCCGGGCACCTGCCGGCGCACGCGGGCGACGAACCCACTCCGGTAGAGGGCCGCGGTGATCATCGGCTTTTCGGCTGTGCTGGTCACCACCGAGAGCAGCCCGGCAAATGCCGTCGAGCCGGTCGTCTCGACGACCAGATCGACGTCTGAGATCAGCTCGCCAATCCGTTGCGGCCCCCAAGGCGCCGCCAGGACTTCGTCGACCTCAGTCCACGGGGCACTCGCCTCAATCTCAAAGGCGGTTGCCCGCACCTTCGAGAGCCCAGCGCGGAAGCTTGCCGCGTGGCGGACGATGTTCCCGGGCCGCATGATGTCCGCATCGACCAAGCGCAGCGTGCCGGTCCCCGCCTCGGCGAGACGGCAGGCCAGATTGGAGCCGATCGCCCCGCAGCCGAAGACCGCCACCCGCTTCCCCTCGAGCACGTCCCGGTCGGGGCCAGCGCGGAGCGAGAGGATGCTCTCATCCTCGAAAGCGATGTTTTCGATCGCCCTCAGCTTCAAATCCTGCTCGGGCTCCTGGCTTGCCTGCAGCGCGATTGCGGTGCGCTGGCCGTAGTGCTCCCACACGAAAAGGATCACCCTCGAGTGCTCAGGGCCGACTTCATCGAGGCGCCGCGCGAAATTGACCGCCTGGCCCTTGCTGAGTGCCGCAATCAGACTCTCGAGGTCGCGCGGGGGACCGGAGTCGGGCAACTTCGGGCAGTAGTACCAACGCCCAGGAATCGCATCCTCTTCGAATTTCGTAGTCGAGAGACGGAGCAGGCCGCTCCCTTTCCAGCGGCCCCAAAGCTTTCCCTTGGCCTCCGCGCCTGCGTCCGGCACGGCAATGGTGTCGAGCTCGACCGTGGCCAGACCCGACATCTTGGGGCGGTAGAAGAGGTTGGCGTCGAGCAGTTTGTCGACGTCGCGAAGCCCGGCCTGGGCGGCCTCGGCCCAGGCGGCGATGCGCTCCTTGAGGGCGGAGAAGGTAATCCACGACCCGATCGCTCCCTCACCGGGCTGAAAGAGACAGACTTCCCCGTCGGTGACCGCGTGCTCGCGGGCGATGCCATCGACGTAGATCGTCGGGTAGCGGTAGGGGAACCCGTCGTGGAGGCAAAGCCGCATCGTCTTGGCCTCCGTCAGCGGCGAAAGCGCCTCTGGAAGCGGCCCCTCCCAGCGATTCGTCCCCGGCCTCGGCTCGAAGCCGGCCGCGACGAGTTCGCTTCGGAAAGCGTCGAGCGCCGCCTGGTCAGGCGTGTCGAGCTCGACCAAACCCGCCCGCCTCCTGCGATCCGATCGCCGCGATCGTCGCCGCGGAGGCGCCGATCGCTCGGCCGTCCTCGTCGCAGCCCTCGGGCAGCGGGAAGCAGGCACCGCGATCGTTTGAGCCGAGCAGCCGTCGCCAGATCGCTGCCGCGGGGCAGCGCTCCAGCGAGAGCGCCGCCTCGGCCTCGCCAGCGATCGTCGAGAAGCGCTGGCGCGCCGCCTCCAGTTCGGCCGCGTCGGGCGTCGGACTGTATGGGGTGCCGAGGACCGGGTCGGTGACGATCCCCGCGCCTAGCAAGGTGGCGATGCGGCCGAGGGTCGCCGCGAGGATCTCCGCGTGGGAATCGCCGGAGACCCCCTGCTCGAAGGCCCAGTAGGATAGGAGCTCGAAGTAGAGGCCGCCGGGCTTGGCGTCGCCTAGGTTGTGCTTGCGGATCTGGCGCACGAGCTTCACGGTTGGGACGTACGCGCCTCCGTCACCGACCGTCGGGGCGCGGTTGCGTGCCACGGTCAGTTCGCCGAGCCGCTCGGGGTCGGTCTCGATCCAACGCTCGTCACGCGCCTCCCAGAGGTCGCGATCGCGGTTGGGGAGCGCCCAGCGCTCGCCGTAACGGACCGCCGGGACCACGTCGACTGCAAAGCCGTCCCCGTCGGTGTCGAAGGAAACCTTGATCGAGCGTCGTTGCGCCTCGGCTCGGCCGTTGTAGCGCTCCGCGAGGACACGCGCAACCGGATCAAAGGCCTCTCGCGGATCGACGCCGGTGTCGAGCTTGGTCAGCTTGGCGAAGACGTCGACGTCCTTGCCTGGGTAGATCCCGGTCTTGCGGGCATAAGAGCCGATCAGGACGGTGTCGACGCCAAGGCCGCAGAGGTGCTCGTCGTCCTCGAGCAAGGTGCGGATCTCGGTGTGGGCGGCGATCGCCCGCTCCCGCTTGTCGCCGTTGACGCTGATGTTGGTAATGGCCTGCTTGAACTGCGACGAAAGTGTCTCCACGGTTCCTTCCTAGTCGGCTCGGCGAACTGAGCGCATATACGCGTATCGCGGAATAATTTAGGGACCCGGGCCGTCGTGAAAACCGCGCAATTGCAAACGGTTTGGTTTCCTATAAGGGGAACGGCTTGCCGGGGTTGGAGTTGCTGGCTCTCGCTGGCTAGGCGGCGAGGCGCAAGCGATAGAGGCCGCTGCGACTGCCGACTCGCTCGACTGCCGTGGAGCGATTCAGCTGGGCGAGGAAAGTTCCAAGCGGGTTTTTCCCCGAAACCTCATACCCTGCTTCGCGAATCAAGTCGAACCACTCGCGGTAGTGAATCTCTTGCCCTGAATCGACGCGCTCGCGTAGCAGCCTGATGGCGACGCGTTCAAGCCGCTGCCCTCCCAGTCGCCGGTCGAAATCGTCAATTCCGAGCTGAGCGGCCTCGCCAAGCACGCCCTCGAGGTCGCTAAGGGCGTGACGGTCTTCGGCAGTTCGGGTCTCAATTCGCTCCGCGAGGTCTCGGAGACGCTGGGCCTGCTCGGACTGCGCCCGGATTCGGGCTGCGAGTGCAGCGGCCTCCTCGGTGAGCCTCGCTCGAAGATCCCCTGGTTCCTCAAGCCCGGCACCCATTGGGCAGGCAAGATAGGGGCCAGCGCGGATGGCAATCGCCGACCGAATCAGTTCGCTCAGGTGGATCCACTTCGTCCAGACGCGGGGTAGCCTTGGGTTGATGGCACATCACAAGCGGAAACGACCGAAGCACCGACGGAGTGGCTGTCTCCTCTGTAAGCCGCACAAGCTGACCGCCAACGTGAAGGCGGAGCGGCGCAAGACCACGAGAACCTGGGCCTCGCACGAGCGGGCCGCTTGGAGTGAAGCCTCCTAATCCATCCTGACGAAGTAGCCCGAGCGGCCTGGGCAATCCCAGCCTCCGGGGCCTTTGTGTTTGCGCATCGCGGTTGAGCGCGTTTTGCGCTGGAACTCCTTACCGCAGGTGGCGCAGCGAACGATGTAGGTGGGGCCGGTCGAACGAGACCGCCTTGCGGATCGACGCGGTCCGAGCCTTGGGGCTCCCGCCCGCCGGCGTACCGGCGGCGCAGACAAGCCACCCGCGGACCCGAACTCGATTGCGAAGATTGGCTGAAACGGCTGGGTGGTCGCCCGAGCCGATTCGATCCTGTCTACCCGGTAGCAGCGGATTTCCCTGCTGTCGGCTCTAACCCCGTAGAGCAGTAGGTTGCCGGCGCTGCTGCGCCGCAGCGAGTACGGCTCGATCGAGCGCGTGCTGCCGTTGTAGCCAAGCTCCACAAGGAGGTGGTTGACGCCGGCGAATCGCACAACCTCCAATGAGGCTCGGCCCCACGTTTCCAAGGTCGGCGGCGGCGACCAGGTTCGGTCCTCGTCGGCCATCGCGCCGATCGGCTCAACCGGCTCCTCGATGGCGTTGCCTTCAAGCCACTGGAAGAGAACCTCGGCTTCCTTCCAGAACTGCTCAAAGGGCGGCAGAACTGGCAGCTGGTGGCCGAGCATGTTCGCCCACTCGGCTTCGAGCTCAGCACGCAACGGAGAGGAGCTGATGTTGCCGTGGGTCGGCATCGCGATCCCCTTGCTCTCGCACTTGCGCTCAAGCGTCGATCGGATTAGCTCCTGCTCGAGCCGTAGGTCCTCGCGGCGAAAGAGGTTGACGATGTCGTAGAGATCACGCGGGCGCGAGCGCTCCCCCATCGCTCGGATCTTCTCGGCGAAGAGCTCCTCGAAGCCGTAGCAGCGGACCTCGGCCGGCGCTGGGAGCTCGTCGGGATACGCATGGGCGATGGGTCGCAACACCGGCGGCCGAGCGAGGACCTCATCGGCGCTCAGGTCGAGCTTGATGCGGGCCGGCTGCGGTGCGCCCCGAGGTCCGCGGTAGTAAATCCTGCCTTCTGCGGTGCGCCCGCCTGGTCGGAGCTTCAGTCGCGGATCCTGCACGGAGAAGTCGATGCCTGACGCATCGTTCACGTCGCTCAACACCTCGGCAATCAGCGGCAAGACATCCTCGGGCGCGATGGGGCCGTCGGGCAGGACGGTGAAGTCGAGATCCTCGGAGAAGCGGTAGGTCTCGATGTAGCACTTCTTGAGACAGGTCCCGCCCTTGAAGACCCAGGAATCGCCCAGCGACTTGTTCGCTCCTATTCCCCAGAGCAGCCAGCCGAGGACGTAGTCCTTCTCGACAACGTCGTCTCGGAGCCCCCACTCCCGCACGCGCTCGTCGAGCACCGCACGGGTGATCACGCAGCCACCCGATCTATCCGTGCGTTGACGCGCAGGTTCCAGTCGGAGTTGCGCATGCCCGAAGCCCCGATGCCTGGATCGAGCGGCACGACGCCGCTCGACATCCGCTCCCGGCAGCGCTCGATCAGTGCGGGCTCGTCGAGGCCGAGCGCCTCAAGCAGGTATCCAAGTCGCTTGTAGGCGCTGCGGTTGCCGAACCGCTCGCAGTAGTCGAGCAGCAGTTCTTTATCGCGATGCGGTCCCGCGAGATACTCCTCGAGCACCTCCGCGACGTGGCGGATACCGCCACCCATCGAGGGGTCGTCAAGTAGATCGACAATCGTGCGAGATGGATCAGAAACCTCGACGCGCTCCGATCCCCGCCAGACACCAGAGGTGCCGAACATCCTCTTAGAGTCGACGACCTTGATCCTCACGGGCGTTCCCTGGATCTCGTCGCTGCGAAAGCCGATCGGTTTCGCGCTCACCACAATTAGGTCGCGGAAGATCTGCTCGGTGAGACCCCAGTACTCGCAAGCGCTCCAGCCCGCGATGTAGCAGGGGGAGTAGGCCTGCGTCGCCGCGCGCCAGAGGTCAGCCCGAGACTCGCTTGGAACCGAGGCCGAGAGCGGAACGGTGATGTAGACACCGCGACGGACGCGGGCGAGCCAGCCGCGATCCGCGAAATAGCGCAGGACCCGCTGTGCGCGGGAGCGATCCACATCAAGCGCCTCCTTTGCCTCATCAATGGTGAATGGACCATCGAACCGGTGCAGGGAAGCGAGAAGAGCGCGGTTTCGAGCGGTAAGACCAGCCGGCGACATCTTTCTCAGTCTAACGCCTATGGGCTGGGCGTTCCCATGAGAAAACTGTCGCGCACAGTAAGCGACAAGAGCTAGACCCTCGAAGATTCAACCCGAAGGTCGGCGGAAACGGCAGCTCGGCAGCGATTTTCCGTGCCTGGAGGACTGTCCGCGGATCGCCGGAGCGACGCTTTGGGCGTCGAATTTAGTACTCGAATCAGTACCCGCGACCACGGCGCGGCCCCTGATCCCAAAACGAAAGCCCTCCATTTGGAGGGCTTTCGTTCATAGCGGGGGCAGGATTCGAACCTGCGACCTTCGGGTTATGAGCCCGACGAGCTACCTGGCTGCTCCACCCCGCGGCGTAGGGCCATGCTAGCAACGTCGCGGGGGTTGGCGGAGGGGCTGGGCTGGCTGTGCAGGCGCGGTTGCTAGGCGGCGCTGTCTAGAGTGCCGCCGGCATGGCTTTGGATTCACACAGGGTCGCCGTCGTCGACATCGGCTCCAACTCAACTCGGCTGCTGGTCGCCGAGGTCGTTGACGGGCGGGTTTCGGAGATCGAGCGGCAGAGTCGGGTCACCAGGCTCGGTCGCGGCGTCGACCTCTCCGGGCAGCTTTCAGCTGAGGCAATCGAGGCGGCCTGCGCGGCGATTGCCGACTACGTGGCGATCTGCCGCGAGGCCGAGGTCGAAAGCATCGAATCGATCGCTACCAGCGCTGTGCGCGATGCCTCCAATGGCAGCGCCTTCGTCGCTGAGCTGCGCGAGCGCTTCGCGCTCTCGGCCCGCGTGCTCGACGGCGAGGAGGAGGCACGGCTCACTTACGTCGGCGCCACCGCAGAGCATCCGCCCAGCGAGGCAACGCTGGTCGTCGACATCGGCGGCGGCTCAACCGAGCTGATCGTCGGCACCGGCACTGAGATCGCCTTCCATACCTCGTTGCAGGCCGGCGTCGTTCGCCACAGCGAGCGCCACATCGCCAGCGACCCGCCGACCACGATTGAGCTCGAGGCGCTGGCCGCAGATGTCCGCACCCTTATAGAGAGCGCTACGACCGGGCAACCTGGCGCAACCGCCGCGATCGGCGTCGCCGGCACGCCCACCTCGCTGGCCGCGGTCGAGATGGGTCTCGAGCCCTACGACCCCAAGCAAGTACACGGGCATACGCTCACCCTCTCCTCAATCCAGCGACTGCTCTCGCAATTGGCCTCTGCCCCTCTGGCTAAACGGGTCGAGATTGCGGGAATGCACCCCGATCGCGCGCCTACGATCGTCTCCGGAGTCGTAATCCTGGTCGAGACGATGCGCGCATTCGGCCTCGATCGCGTTGTCGTCTCCGAGCACGACATCCTCTACGGCGCCGCAATCAGCGCCGCAGCGGCTCTGCAGCGCGGGTAACCCCATATTCCTAATCAGGGGTAACCACGTGTTCCCATTTGGACAGTTGGGGTTCACGCGGCGCTCCGGATGGGTCAAGGCCATGCTCGAACCCAAAAAACTCGGTAGCCCCTAGCTACTCAATTAAGAGTAGTGGCAAAAGGAGCAACTAGACGCATCGGATAGTCGAGCAGATAATCCACACATCGGGAAAGAGGTGGGGCATAACCACCAAAGACCCGGTATAGGGCTCGGACGATTGCCGCATCATGGCGCCTCCCGCCGTCTGAGTCCACTGAATAAGAACTGGTCCCTGAAGACGTACCCCTGCCCGTCCTGAGGGACCAACCTTGAATCGGCCGCCAGAGATGGCGGCCGATTCTTTTTGAGCGAACTGCATCAAATTCTCCCCCTGGCAGGTAGAGAAATTGATGCAGTTCGGACTTGGCTCAGGCCAAGTTCGACTTGCGGGGGTAGACGACCTCGGGATCGGTGAGAACGTTGACCAGGGTGGGCCGGCCCGATTCAAAGGCCCGCTCCAGGGCCGGACGCAGCTCCCCCGGCTCGCGCACGAGCACGCCATCGCAGCCGAGCGCCTCGACCATCTGCTCATAGCGAGTCTCTGGCCGCAGCTCTGCCGCCACCGAGTAGCCGTAGAGGAACTTCATCGGGTGGTGCTCGAGCGCCCAGATGCCGTTGTTGCCCATCACGCCAACCACCGGTATGCCGTGGCGGGCCATCGTGTCGAACTCGATCCCGGCAAAGCCGAAGGCGCCATCGCCGAGCAGCAGACAGACCTGGCGCTCGGGATGGGCGAGCTTGGCCCCAATCGCCTGCCCGGGCCCGGCGCCAAGGCAGCCGAACGGCCCCGGGTCCATCCAGCAACCCGGCTGATAGGTCTCAACGAAGCGCCCCGCATAGGAGACGAAGTCACCGCCGTCGCCGACGACGATGGCGTCGCGTTCCAGCACTTCGCCCAGCTCCTTATAGACCCGGACCGGGTGCAGCGGCGAGCGCGAGTCGTTCAGCTCCTCCTGCTCGGCGGCGCGCTTGTCCTGCTCGACCTTGCGCAGCTCAGCCAGCCAGGGCTCGCTGCGAGGGCTGCCCTCCCCGACCGCCTCGCGGATCGCCCCCAAGCTGGGGGCGATGTCACCAACCAGATCGACCTCCGGCGCCCGGTTGGCGCTGAGCGCGTTCGGCGCCGCATCGAGGCGGATCAGCTTCGCCCCCTCGGCGATGCTGGCGCCGAAGCCAAGGCGGAAGTCCAGCGGCACGCCGATCACCAGGGCCACATCGGCGCCCCCGAGCCCGGCACCCCGCGCCCGGCTGAAAGCCAACTCGTGATCGGCGGGCAGGCAGCCACGACCGAGGCCGTTGAGGAAGACCGGAATCCCGAGCGCCTCGGCCAACGCCCGCAGCTCGTCCTCGCCACGCCCCCAGTAGAGCCCGGTACCGGCCATGATCGCCGGGCGCTCGGCGGCGGCGAGCAGGGCGGCTGCCTCCTCAACGCCCTCCGCCGGCCCCGCATCACCCCCCTGCGCACTGGGAATCTCCGACTCGGCCTCGCTGAAGACCACGTCGAGCGGATAGTCGATGAAGGTCGGCCCATAAGGCTGGGACAGCGCGGTGTCGAGTGCCGCCGCCGTGCGGGCGGCGATCCGCCCAGGCTCCTTCACCGTCTCCGCCGACTTGACCAGAGGCGAGACGAACGGCAGGTGGTCGATCTCCTGCAACGACCCCGATCCCCAGCGCATCTCAGGCGCTCGACCCCCGAGCACGCAGACCGGTGAGCAGTTCGCCTGCGCCCCCGCGATCGCGCTCATCCCGTTGGTCACACCGGGGCCCGCGGTGAGCGCCGCGACGCCCAAGCCACGGGTCGCCTTGGCGAAGCCCTCGGCCGCAAATGCCGCCGTCTGCTCGTGCCGCACGTCAACGATCTCGATCCCCTCGGCCAGGCAGCCGTCATATATGGAGAACAGGTGTCCCCCAGAAAGCGTGAAGAGGTGGCTCACGCCCCTCGATTTCAGCGCCTTCGCAACTATCCGCCCCCCGTGCTCCATTCGAGCTGGGAGCCTAACCGAGTGCCCGGGGCGGGACTCGAACCCGCAAGCCCCCAGTGGGGCAGCGCCTTTTAAGGGCGCCGCTTTTGCCAATTTCGCCACCCGGGCAGGAAAGCGATGGTATCCGGGAACAATGGATTCCTAAAGTCGCACTAAAACTGCAGAGGAAGCGCAACTATCCCGGTGCTACGGTGTCCTTTGAGCTAGAAGACAAACGCCTTCCCTGGTCGCTTGGAGGAATCGCTTGGAGGCTTCAGCTCTCACACATGCCAGTCGCCGCGGACTTCTCGCCCGGCGTTCTCCGCTGCTCAAGCTTCAGGGCGACGACAAGCTGATCGCGATGGCGCGGGCCGGCAACCCTGGTGCCTTCGAGATGATCGTCGACCGCTACCAGGGCCGTCTGCTCGGCTTCTGCCGCCAGATGCTGAAGTCCACCGAGGACGCCGAGGACGTTCTCCAGGAGGTCTTCGTCAACGCCTACCGGGCGATGCTCGCCGACGAGCGCGAGATCAACCTGCGCCCGTGGCTCTACCGGATCGCCCGCAACCGCTGCCTCAACCACCTGCGCAAACCGACCGCTGACGCCCAGGAATCGATGGACATGGTGCCGGCGGTCGAGGCGGCTTCCACCGCGGAGAAGGTCCACAATCGCGAGGAGTTCCGCCAGCTGCTCACCGATGTCGGCAAGCTGCCCGAGACGCAGCGCTCCGCCTTGCTCCTGCGCGAGATGGATGCGATGTCTTACGAGGAGATCGCCCAAGCGATGGAAACCAGTGTGCCCTCGGTCAAGTCGCTGCTGGTGCGGGCGCGGATCTCCCTCGCTGAGGCGAGCCAAGCACGCCAGCTGACCTGCGGCGAGGTGCGGATCGACCTCGCCGAGGCGGCCGAGGGCCTGCGCAAGCTCGCCGGCCCGGTACGACGGCACGTCCGCGACTGCGAGGAGTGCGGCGAGTTCCGCTCCCAGCTTCGTTCCAACGACAAGGTGCTGGCGGCCCTGGTCCCGGCCGGGCCGCTGCTGGCGCTGAAGGGCTTCATCCTGTCCAAGCTTGGCCTGGGAGGTGCAGGAACCGGTGGCGCCGCGACGGCAACAGGCGCCGGCGCCACCGGAGCCGGCGCTGTTGGCAGCGTCGGCGCTGCGCTCAGCTCCAGCGGCGCAGCCGGAGGCCTCGGTGCCGTCGGCGGCGCGATCGGCACCAAGGCCGTCGCCGGAGTCGTCACCGCCGCAGTGATCACCGCCGGAGCGGTCGAGGTCAAGCAGCAGACCGAACCGACCCCGGTGAACCCGCCGGCCGCGATCTCCCGCGTCCACAGAGGGCCGACCACCGCGCTCGCCCCCGCCCAGCACGCCGTTGCCGCACCTGCTCAAGCTCCCGCCCCGGCTCAGTCGGTTGAACCCGCGGCGACCGATCCCGCCCCGGTTGAAGTCGCACCAGACCCCTCGGCCACCGCGCCGGTCGACGACGACGCGGCAGGTCAGTCAAGCGGTGGCAGCGAAGGCCCGGAAGCGACGCCTCAATCCACCCCCGGCATAACCGCTGCGACTCCATCTGCAGGCGGTGCCGGCGCCCCTGCCGCAGGCGGCACGGTCGTGGTAACGGTCGGCGGATCGAGTCCCGAACCCGCTCCCGCCCCGCCAGTCGAAAGCTCTCCCCCGCCGCCGGTCGAAAGCAGCCCGCCGGAACCGCCGGTCGAAGCGACACCGCCGTCCTCATCCCCCGGTAGCTCGGAAGGTTCAACGCCCGACGAGTCCTCACCGGACGCCTGAGCGGCCGGTCTCCTCACCTCTCGCGGCAACCGGCCCTACTGGAGGCCGATGACCTTGAGGCGACGCGTCAGGCAGGTGGCGGCAAACTTGCGCGTGTCAGTTAGCGAGTAGCCGAACAGTTCCCAGTCGTCCTCCGCGGGCGCCCAGGGCGGTGAGAGCACCCCGTCGGCCACCGGCAGCGACTCCTCCAGCGTGCGCTGGATCGCCTGCTTGTAGCGATCGTCCTCACGCGCCTTCTCGCGCAGGAACACCGAGCCGAAGGCGACGTGACGATGCTCATCGCGGGCGACGTTCTGGAAGCCCTCAACAAAGGCCGGCAGGGTGTCTTCGCGTTCGTTGTAGTCCATGACGAAGTGCTGTCCAGTGAGGGCGAGCATCCCCTCGATAACCATGTGGTAGAGCGTTATCGCCTCGACCAGGGCCTCGGTGTCCTCCGGCTCAACCGCGAGACGATCCGTCCGCTGCTTCAACATTTCGTCAAAGAGGCGGCTGAAATTCTCGTTGAGGTGCTCGGAAGTCTCGGCCAGCATCTGCGAAAGCTCGTCTGACTCGAACACCCCGACCTCGCGATAGAAGCGCTCGAAGAAGCGCACGTGGCGGGCCTCGTCGGCGATCTGGGTGCAGAGGAAGATCCGCTGGTCCTCGGTTGGCGCCGCGCGCATGATCGGCCCCAGCTCGTCGGCCACCTTCTGCTCGCCGACGAAGAACGAGGAGAGCGCGTACATCCGCTGGAATCGCTCCTCGTCGTCGAAGCGATCGTTCCAGTCTTCGCGGTCGCGGCTGAAATCGAGCTCCTGGGTCTGCCACTGCTGGCGCTCCCAGAGCAGGTAGAGCTCTTCGTAGGTGAGCAGCTTGATCTCACCGGTGCGATCGGCCGCCTCGTTCAGGGCCGGATCGGCGGTCGCCTGGAAATCGGCCCGCTCGGTCCTCGATTCGGTCCCTGAGACCTCTTTGGTTCCCACTTGCTACCTCTCCTCACATCGGCTGCGCGGTGGAGCGAGACTAGCATCGGCCTGGCTAGTCAGCCAGTCGCGTGGGACTGCCCCGGCTCGAGCACAACCACCGAGGAGGAAGTCTTCGCTTCGACCTCTGACTTGAAGGCCGCAGCATCGGTCGCGATCGGCGGGAAGGTGTCGAAATGCATCGGGATCACGGTGCCGGCAGCGATGAACTCCGCGGCAACCACCCCGTCGTGACGATCCATCGTGTAGTGGCCGCCAATCGGCAACAGCGCGACGTCAACCGGGTTGCGTTCGGCGATCAGCTTCATATCGCTGAAGAGGCAGGTATCCCCGGCGTGGTAAACGGTCACCCCGCCGAGGTTGATCAGCAGGCCGGCGGGCGTGCCCGTGACGGTGCCGGTCGTGGGACTGAAGGGAGCCTCGGCGGAGCCGGCGATCGTGCTGGTGTGCCAGGCGGGCACCAGCTTCACCCAGCCCCAGTCGAACCTCACGGTGCCGCCCAGGTTGGGGTCGTAGACCTTCTCGACCCCCTGCTCTTCGAGCCAGTTGGCGATCTCGACGATCGCCACGCACTCGGCGCCGGTGCGGGTCGCGACGCCAACCGCGTCAGCCATGTGATCGGCGTGGCCGTGGGTGATCAAGACATGGGTCGGATCGACATCCGCGGCGCTGGCCACGGCGCTTGGGTTGTTGGGCTTGAGAAAGGGGTCAACCAGAACCCTGGCCTCGCCGTCACTCAGCTCGAAGCACGAGTGCCCGTGAAATTTGATCTCCATCCTCAGCGCTCTCCTTCCGTTTCTCCGTTGGGTGCCTTGGCGTCGTTCATCTCCCCATGGAGTGCCCAGCCGACAGCAACTCCAACCATCATCCCCATCCTTGCCTCCTCGGCGAGCAGCGAGCGCACGGCGGCCACCCGCTCATCGGGGTCGGGAGCAGTCGCAGCCTTCAGCGCCTCCGCATCGTGCGACTCGCCGAACCAACCACCCTCGGCCAGGGCCGCGGCGAGCACCTTCTGCAGCTGTGGGGCGGCCCGGGCGACGATCCGCTCCGCCTCGGCAAAGCGCTCGGCGTCGATCAGCCGCTCGATCGCGGCATCCAGTTGCTCGTCCGAGGGCACGGTGGAAGAGCCTAGCCACCTCTGGACGCGAGAAGGGGTGGGCGAGGCGTCAGTGTTCGCGCAATGCGGAAGCGGCTAGCCCGGCGAGACCGCCGACGGCACCGCCGACCAGACCGGCGAAGACGTTGGCGCTCGAAGTGAAGATCGGCAGCGCCAGCAGCACGGCCGCCGCGACGAGCACCCCGACCACATCGAAATCCTCGTCGATCGCGCCGTGCGCCTCGGCACGGCGGACCGCGAACCAGGCGGCGACGGCGCCGAGCGCGACCCCGTTGCCACCGGCAATCACCTCGAAGTTGCCCTGGGCGTTGACAATCCCGCTTGCCGCCAGCATCCCCAGCGAGCCGCAGGCGATCAGCAGCAGCGCCGTCGGCGCCGTGCCCAGCCGCCGCTCGAGGCCGGTGGCGAAGATCACCAGGCCAACCGCGACGACAAAGAGGTAGCCGACGTCGGTGTAAGCGAAGGGCGCCGTGAGGAAGCGCCACCACTGGTCGGCGAGCGGCACGATCAGACCGCCGAAGGTGCTGATCTGATCGCCGGTTGCCTTCTGGATCAGCAGCAGCGCGGCGGGACCGAGGATCGCCGCCATCGTCGCGTATGGGCGGAAGGGAGCGTCGCTCGTGCGATGACTGCGGCGCAAAAAGCTGGGCCGGCGGCTGCGGCGTGGCTTCGCCTCAAGACCGTCGCCGCGGCGTTCCAGCTGCGGTGCGCGCTTGCGCAGGCGGGCGCCGCAGTACGGGCACTCGGTTACGTAAGGACTGACCTCCGAGCCGCAGTTCTTGCAGATGACGCTGAGCTCAGTCTCGCTCATGGTCATCCGAGGATAACCCCCCGCCGTCAAGCTCTCGAAACCCGCTGCCGATGGCATACTCCGGTAACACCCATCTTCGAGGAGGAAACAGCGTGGAGTTGAAGAGCCTGACCGAGCAGAAATCGCTGCTGGCCACCCTGGCCCCCGGCAAACGAGCCCGCCTGCGGCGCCTGCTCTTCGAGTTCGGCCCCGGCAACGGCACCCTGATGCTGCTGCCGATCGACCAGGGCATCGAGCACGGCCCGCGTGACTTCTTCCCAAACCCGGCTTCAAAGGACCCCGACTACCAGTTCCGGCTCGCCGCCGAGGCCGGTTACTCGGCCCTCGCCTGCCAGATCGGCATGGCGACCAAGTACTACCCCGACTACGCCGGCCAGGTGCCGCTGATCCTCAAGGTCAACGGCAAGACCGACGTCCCCTCCTCCGCCAAGGCCTTCTCGAGCTGCAACGCAAGCGTCGAGGACGGCGTGCGGCTCGGCGCCGACGCGATCGGCTACACGCTCTACGTCGGCTCGCCGCGCCAGGACGAGGACCTTGCCCAGCTGCGCCAGGTGCGCGAAGACTGCGACCGCTTCGGCATGCCGCTGATCGTCTGGTCCTACCCCCGCGGCGAAGCGATCGAAGCCAAGGGCGGCCCCAACTCCTTCTACGCGATCGACTACGCGGCGCGGATGGCGATGGAGATGGGCGCTGACGTGGTCAAGCTCAACATGCCGAAGGTCGACGCGGACAAGGACAAGGACGCCCCCGCTCCGTACAACGAGATGCAGATCGACGGCCCTGAGGCGATCCGCCAGTGCGTCGAATCGGCGGGGCGCGCCCTGGTCGTGCTCTCGGGCGGCTCCAAGGTCGACGACGAGACCGTGCTTTCGCACTGCCGCGACGTGATGCAGGCCGGCGGCTCCGGCGTGATCTTCGGCCGCAACGTCTGGCAGCGCGAGTGGAACGAGGCGCTGGAGATCATCGCCCAGATCAAAGAGACGCTGCTCTCGTCCGTGCGCCGCATCCCCTGACCGAACCCCGGTGCAACGTCTTACGGCGCCACGAGCGCCACAAAGCGTTGCACCCGGTACGTAGGGGGAGAGAATCGCCGCCCACTCCCTTGTTGGGGCGTGGGTTGGAGAGCGTGGATAACAGGCCAGCTCGGCAGCTTGGTGCTGCTGCTCGCCGCCGCCCTGCTGATCCTGCGGCCTTGGGAAGGCGGCAGCTCGGGTGGCGGGCCGGCGAGCGCTACGGCGTTCGTCATCCGCGCGGTCGACGGCGACACGATCGAAGCGCGGATCGGCGGCGAGCTCGAGGACGTGCGCTACATCGGCGTCGACACGCCGGAGACGGTCAAGCCTGGCACGCCGGTGCAGTGCTTCGGGCCGCAGGCCTCGGCCTTCAACCACCACCTGGTCGAACATCGCCAGGTGCAGCTCGTCTTCGGCATCGAGCGCCGCGACATCTACGGTCGCCTGCTCGCCTATGTCTTTCTGGGGCGACGCTTTGTCAACGCGACTCTGGTGCGTCGCGGTCTCGCCCGCACGCTGACGATTCCTCCCAACGACCGCTTTGCGCGCCCGCTGCGACGCCTGGAGCTTGGCGCTGCACGTGCTGGCCGGGGCCTCTGGGGCAGCTGCTGAGCCGAGCCCATCGTGATCGATCGCACATTCCCTCCCCCTGCAACCTCTCGTGCGCCTTTGCTACGGTCCCCCGCGGCCCCCGGGCCACCCGACCTATGCGAATGCGTCAAAGCATCTCCCAGTTCGAGACGGCCTTCGAGCAGGAGACCAGCCTCGAGCGCCGCCGCCGCGAGCAGCTTCGCCGCCGCGCCGCCAACCGCTCACGAGCGCGGCGGATAACCCGCGTCGAGCAGGAGAGCAAGGTGCGCTTCAGCGTCCTCGCCGTCTGCCTCACCGTCACCGTGGTCGTGGTCGTCGTGTCCATGTTCGAGGCGCTCGCCTTCTTGATGGCATAGCGGCCCTGCGAACGACCTGCTCTCTTGAATAGACTCGCGCGCCGATGCCACGACGCTCACTGAAGCCACAGCTAAACCAGATCCGCGCCTGGGTCCGCCAGGGCCGCACGGACGCCTGGATCGCCCACCAACTTGAAGTCAGCACCTCCGAGCTGCGCGAGTTCCGCAAACAGCACGGCTTCACTCCCGACGAGGAGGACTCTGCCTCTGGCGAAGTCGATCTCCGCGACGAGATCGAGGCCGAGATCGAGGCTGCGACGGCTGAGGAACCGGATGAAGAGGAGGAGGCCGAGCTCGAGACCGAGGACACGGCCGAGAGGGACGACTCCTCCGAGGGCGCCGACGGCCGGCCGAAACGGCGCCGCAGGCGCGGCCGTCGCGGAGGCCGGGGACGGCGCAAAGAGCTCGAGGCGACTTTCGACCACGGCGAGACCGACGGCTACGGCCTCTGGCTCGACCCGGCGGTTAAAGACAACCCCGTCTACGCAGAGCACTGGGCTGGCAAGCGGGACGTGACGGTTCGGATCGACGCGGATCAGATCGTTATTCGTCGGGCGGGCTCTCCCGAGCCCAGCGGCGACGACGGCGACGGCGACTGAGCGCCGATCCCGGTAGGCCTCCACTTAACTTTTTGGATGTAGCGGTGTTTGCTGACGCCGCGAGGTAAGCGCCCAAAAAGTACAAGACGTTCCGGCCTACCGGGATCGGCGCTAGGGCGTGTTTGGGATTCGGCGCAGGGGGGCGTTGGCCGGACCGCAGGCCGAGGGATCGAGCTTGCTGGTGAGCTTCCAGACGGTGACCGGGCCGCTTTTGTTGATTGGGCTTGCTGCTGGGTCGTTGCGTAGCCAGGTGGCCTCGGGGGAAGTGATTGGGTTGTCGGTGTGGAGGAAGTTGAGGAAGGGCGAGGTGACCAGGTAGTCGAGGTCGGCGGCGTTGACTGCGGCGCGGAAGCCGGCGCAGGTCGGGATCGCGTTGTAGGCGCCGTGGGGGCCTTTTTCGCCCAGGTAGATGACGTGGTTGGAGAGGTCGGTGCCGTAGAGGCCGTACTGGAGGAAGCCGGCCGTAGTGCCAGCGATGCCGATCCGGGCGTCGCTCTGGTCGCGAGCCCAACGGTAGGCGGCTTCCATCTGCAGGCCGGGTATTTCCGAGCCGGCGGCGAAGCGATCGCGCAGGTAGTGGCGCTGCAGCGGATAGCCGATGGCGAAGACCAGCAGCGCAAGCGTTGCGAAACCGGCGAGGACGATCCCCCGCCCCGCCCCGCGCGCTCGCGCCAGCAGCAAGCCAGCCGGGACGACCACGATGAGGAACGCCAGCGCCAACCCGAACACCCGGGCTGGATCCCGCAGTGCCGCATCCGAGCGATCGGTGACGAGCAACACCAGGAGCAGGGCGAGGAGCAATCCCCACTCCCGCCAGTCCCACCGAGGCGGCGGCCCCGCGTCGTCCTCGCCGGCCTTCGACCCGCCGAACCATCGCTGGGAAGGGAGCAGGACCAAACCGAGCAGGAGCGCCGGGATGACGTAGCGGATGTTGATGCTGAACCCGACCGGCGCCCCCTCGGCGCCGGCGGCGCTGAGGGGGGTGAAGAGATAGGCCAGCAGCCCGAAGAGAGCCACCGCGCCGATCCAGCGCATCATTGCCCCATCCCTGGCTCGAAACAGCGCCAGGAGCCCGCCGGCAACCGCCCCGGCGATCACGAGCGGCCAGAGGACACCAAACGCCTCGTGGACACCTGGCGCAAAGTACTCCCGCCAAACCCCCGTGTCGGTCGCGTAGTGGACGATGCTGAAGTCCGGCCGCCCTTCCTGCAGCCGCTCTGGATGGGGCAGCGAAATCGGCCCCAGACTCGTCGCCTGCGGCAGCGGATTGCCGGCGACGACCAGGTTGCGCAGGTACCAGTACCCCCCACCGAGGAACGCTGGGATGAACCACCAACCCGCGGCCGCCCATCGCCGCCCCGTAGGAGCGAGCAGGAGCACCGCCAAAGTCAATCCAGCGGCGATGGCCACCGCAGTCGACTTCGTCCCCACAGCCAGCCCCACAGCCAGCCCAGCGACAGCCAGGCCCCAGCCAACGGGGAGCGTGCCGTTTGCGCCCGTGACCTTCGGGTTATGAGCCCGACGAGCCGCCCAGATGTTGACCAGGACCGCAACAGCAGCAAGCAGGAGAGCGGCAGCCACAAGATCGTTCTTGGCGGCCCCCGGCTCACGCACCACGAGCGTGTGGCACTCGAGCACGATCGCAGCAGCCACAACCGTTAGATGCCCCCGCCCATAGGGCCGCCCGATACACCACGCAGCTAGGAAGCTAAGGGCAAGGAATCCGAAGTTGACGAACAACGACAACGTGTCGCGTTGCGTCAGCAGGATCCCAGTCGCATGCAGCAGCTCCGAGTTCTGCGGATAGAACCAGTTCGTGAAGACCGTCTCGGTGTAGTGCAGCCCCGTAACCGAGTGGCTCTGCACCATGTCCGCCGCAAAAGGCATGTGGTACCAGAGCGAATCGAAGTTGAAGATCCCCCGGTCCAGCGCATCCTTGGTCGTCAGCCCCCAATGCGCGAACACAAGCGCGACCACCCCAACGGTCACGACCCAGGCCAGGGCGTCGGGGCCGGCGGGTCCTGTCACGGATTTGGTGCCACCCCCCGCTGCGGGGGCGGCTGACGCCGCCTCCTCGGGGTGGTCCCCCAAATCCGCGCCACCCCCCGGCAGAAGCGTCCATGCAAGGGCCGCAAGGAGAAGGGATGAGCCAACGAGAATCCAGGCGTAGAAGAGGCCGACGGTGCCCCATAGCTCACCGAGCCAAATGAGCAGAGCCAGAGCCGCGATGGCCTCTATCAGCCGGGCTGGGGCGCCATCCCAGGCCGGGAGGAGCTTCCGGCGCAGCCGATAGGCGGTGAACCCCAGCGAGAGCCCCACGGCCACCAGCGCCAGGACACCGAGGATGTAGGTGCCGGCGCTAACCACCGGATGCCCTCGCGAGGCGCTCTAGAGGCCGCGGACGATGATCGGCGTCTCGCCCGGGGCGACCATGCCCTGCGCCCGCGCTTTGCCGTTGAGCACGATCGGGTCGTCGGCATGCTGGACCCGCCAGTGCAGGCTGGTGTTTTCGTGCTGGGCTTCGTGCAGCTTGACCCTGGCCGCCGTCGTCGCCGTGTAGGTCTTGACGAAATCGACCAGCGGGCTGATGTAGGAGTAGAGAACCGCGGCGAGCACCAGCGTCAGGGCGACGCGGCCGACACGATCCCAGTGGATGCGGCTGGCACCGCGGCGTGCCGCGGGCTTGCGGCGGGCGGCAGGTTTGCGCCGAGCCGCAGGTTTGGGTCGGTTCGTTGCGCGGCGTTTGGCACCGCTGGCGGGCCGTTTCCTCGCCTGCGTGCGTGCTGCCATGCCCGCTCCTACGAGGCCGGGCCCCGCATTCCTTCACTAAGCGGACCGTTGGTGGAACGCCTGCAAGCCGGGAAATTGAGCTGCGGAGCCGAGTTCCTCCTCGATCCGCAACAAGCGGTTGTACTTGGCGACGCGGTCCGAGCGCGAGGGGGCACCGGTCTTGATCTGGCCGGCGCCGGTAGCGACGGCGAGGTCGGCGATCGTCGTGTCCTCGGTCTCACCCGAGCGGTGGGAGATCACTGCCGTGTAGCCGGCCTCGCGGGCGATGCGAATCGCTTCCAGCGTCTCGGTCAGAGTGCCGATCTGGTTGACCTTGACCAGGATCGAGTTGCCGACGCCGGCCTCGATCCCCCGGCGCAGGCGCTCGGGGTTGGTGACGAAGAGGTCGTCACCAACCAGTTGGACGCGCTCGCCCAGCTTCTCGGTGAGCAGCTTCCAGCCGTCCCAGTCCTCCTCGTCCATGCCGTCCTCGATCGAGACGATCGGGTAGCGCGAGCAGGCGTCCTCCCAGTAGGAGGCCATATCCTCGGGTGAGAGCGAACGGCCCTCATGCTCGAGCACGTAGGCGCCGCCTTCGAAGATCTCGCTGGTCGCCGGGTCGAGAGCGATAAAGACATCTGAACCGGGCTCGTAGCCGGCGGCCTCAACGCCCTCCAGCACGGCCTGCAGGGCAGCCTCGTTGGACTCGAGATTGGGAGCAAAGCCCCCCTCGTCACCACCTGCTGTCGATAGGCCAGCCGCCGAGAGGCTCTTCTTCAGCGCGTGGAAGACCTCGGTTCCGACCCGCAGACACTCCGAGAAGCTGGAAGCCCCAGCCGGCACGACCATGAACTCCTGGAAATCGACCGAGTTGTCGGCGTGGGCGCCACCGTTGAGGACGTTCATCATCGGCACCGGCAGCAGGCTTGGCTCGCCGCCGCCGTAGAGGGTCGCCAGGTAGCGGAAGAGCGGCTCGCCGGCGAGCATCGCCGAAGCCTTCGCCGCCGCTAGGGAGACGCCGAGGATCGCGTTGGCCCCCAGCCTGCCCTTGTTTGGCGTGCCGTCGAGCTCGATCATCTTCGCGTCGAGCCCGGCCTGATCGGCTGCGTCGAAGCCCTTCAGGGCCGCGGCGATCTCGCCGTTGACGTTGGCGACAGCCTGTGAGACGCCCTTGCCGGCCCAGGTGTCGCCGCCGTCGCGAAGCTCGACCGCCTCGAACTCCCCGGTTGAAGCGCCGGAGGGGACCGCGGCAAGACCGCGCGCGCCGGACTCGAGGGCGACCTCGACCTCAACCGTCGGATTGCCGCGCGAGTCGAGGATCTGCCGCGCGTGAATCGAAGCGATGGCGCTCATGGGCGCCGCAGTCTATTCAGGCTGGCGGAGCGCCGGGCTATTCGCCGGTTGCTTCGGCGGGAGCTTCTTCGGGCGCACCGGTGGGCGGAACGCCGAGCGCTTCCGGAGCGGCCCCAGCGGCCGCTTCTTCGCCGGCCGGGCGAGGCCGCTGGGCCAGTTTCTGGCCTTCCGGCGTGAGCGGGGTGATTGATCCTGGCTGCGCGGGTTTGACCTGGGCGATCGGGGCCGGGCATGCTTCCGCCGGCGTTTTCGGATTCGCTTCATAACAGGCGGGATTGGCTTCGGCCGGACGGCCGTCGCCCTTGTAGTTGGCACAGCGTTTGATCGAGTAGTCCGAGGCGCAGAACGTCCGCGACTGCCACTTGCTGCCGTAGCCTCGGACGAAGCGGGCGAAGGTCTGCTGTTTCAGCTGTTCGGCCAACTGGGTGCTGATCTGCGATTTGACTTCGTCCAGCGTCTGGACTTTTTCAAGGGTGATCGTTTCCACCTCGTAGACCTGGTAGCCGGTGGTGGTCTTCAGCGGGCCTTGCACCTCGCCCTGCGGAGCTTCGAAGAGCGCCGCGTGTAGCGGTTCGGGGGCCGTCCCTTTGGCCGTGTCGTTGATCACACCGCCGCTCGTTTTGGCTGAAGGGTTGCTCGATTTTGCCCCAATCTTTTTCCAGCTTGCTTCCGAGTCGTCTTTTTCGAGCTCGGCCTTCGCGTCTTCCGCTTCGCCCTTGTCTTTGAAGGTGAGCGCCCGCGCTTTGCGTTTTTCTTCTTTCGTGTACTGACTGGCCTTGGCGGCTTCGTAGTAGTTCTTGATTTCGTTGCTGCTCGGCACCGGCGCTTCGTTGGTGACCTGTTCCTGGATCTGGGTGCTGATCATCTGGATCTTCACGCGCTGCTCGACGTCGGCCTGCGTGTAGTGCGCTTCTTTGAGGAATTCCTGGTACTGCTTTTCCGTTTTGAAGGCCTGTTTTTTAAGTTTTTCCAGTTCGGCGGTGATTTCTTTGGGGGTTACGGAGATCCCCATTTCTTCCGCCTCGCCCTGGATCCAGATCCCGTCAAAGATTTCGCCGAGCGCCGTTTCCTTCAGTTCATCGTATTTTGCGTCACCTGGTTTGGGCACGGTTTTGATCTGCCCGGCGGCCGCAGCCTGTGCAAGCTGGCGCTTGAAATCAGCTTCGGTCACGTTCCCAATGTCATCGGGAACGTCTTCGACGACCGCCACCGACCCCGAGGGAATGCTGGGATTGCCGATCCCCTGGGCTACCGCGAAGACGACGAAGAGAAGGATGAAAAGGGCCGCGAAGGCAAGCAGCGCGAGCCGTTGCAGCCCGGCCGACCTTCTCCCTTGCCCCTGATTAGAAGCCACCGATCGGGCAGCATAAATCAAATGCTCGATGAGGGGGCGCCCAGCTGAGCTTGCTTGGCGTCCCTGATCGCCTCGGCCATCGCCAGGACCGCTCCCAAGCGGGCCTCGGGCTCGTCCGGCACCCGCACGCCTGCGGTCTTCTCGCGCCACTCGTAGAGCGCCCCCTCGACCTTCTCGCTCAGCACCGCGGCGGCTTCGGAATCCAGCTCCACCCCGGTCACGCTGAGGCGTCCGCCGCGGAACTCGACGCTGCGGGCGCCGGCCAGACCCAGCTCGATCCGCGCTCGTTGCAGCGCCAGCAGGTTCTCCGCCTCGCGCGGCGGCGGGCCGAAGCGATCGCTGATCTCGTCGCGGATCGCCCGCAGCTCACCGGGCTCGCGAGCGCCAGCGATGCGACGGTGAACGTCGATCTTTGCCGCCTCGAAGGGGATGAACGCCGCCGGCAGATAGGCGTCGACGGGGACGTCGAGGCGGACCGGCTCCGGCGCCTCCTCCCCGGTCCCAGCCGCCTCGCGTGCCACGCCCACCGCCTCGTCGATCATCTGGCAGTAGAGCTCGAAGCCGACCGCGGCAACGTGGCCCGACTGCTCGTCGCCGAGCAGGTCACCGGCGCCGCGGATGTCGAGGTCACGCATCGCGATCTTGAAGCCGGAGCCGAGCTCGGTGTGGTCGGCGAGGGTCGAGAGGCGCGCCGCGGCGTCCTCGGTCAGCGCCTCCGCCGAGGGGTAGAGCATGTAGGCAAAGGCGCGCTCGCGAGAGCGGCCGACGCGGCCACGGATCTGGTAGGCCTGAGCCAGGCCGAGCTGGTCGGCGCGCTCGACGATCAGGGTGTTGGCGCTGGGAATGTCAAGCCCGGACTCGATAATCGTCGTCGTCACCAGGCAGTCGGCGTCGCCGCGCAGGAAGCCGAGCATCGTCTCCTCGAGTTGGTTCTCGTCCATCTGCCCATGGGCTTCGAAGAAGCGCGCTTTTGGCACCAGGCCACGCAGTCGCTCGACCGTCTCGGGCAATGAGTCGATCCGGTTGTGCAGGAAGAAGGCCTGGCCGCCGCGCTCCAGCTCGCGCTCGATCGAGTGCCGGACCAGATCCTCGTCGTAGGGGCCGACATAAGTGCGAACCGGGCGGCGCCCCTCTGGCGGCGTCTCGATCGTCGAGATGTCGCGCAGCCCGGCCAGGCTCATCTGCAGGGTGCGCGGGATCGGCGTCGCCGAGAGGGCGAGCACGTCGACCTTGAGCTTGAGCTGGCGCAGCAGTTCCTTCTGCTTGACCCCGAAGCGCTGCTCCTCGTCGACGATGACGAGGCCGAGGTCCTTGGCGCGCACGTCGCGGGAGAGCAGCCGGTGGGTGCCGATCAGGATGTCGACCTTGCCGGCCTCGAAATCGGCCAGCACGGCTTTCGTCTCGGCCGGCTTGCGCAGGCGGGAGACGCCCTCGACGACGAAGGGCAGATCGGCGAGGCGCTCGCGGAAGGTGCCGAAGTGCTGCTGGGCGAGGATCGTCGTGGGCACCAGCATCATCACCTGCTTGCCGTCGGCGGCGGCCTTGACCGCGGCGCGCAGCGCCACCTCGGTCTTGCCGAAGCCGACATCACCGCAGACCAGGCGATCCATCGGCTGATCAGCCTCCATGTCGCCCTTGACCGACTCGATCGCCTCGACCTGGTCGGCGGTCTCGCGGTAGGGGAAGGCCGACTCCATCGTCATCTGCCACTCGCCGTCAGCACCGAAGGCGTGGCCCTTGCGGGTCCGCCGCTCCGCGTAGAGGTTGAGTAGCTCGCCGGCGAGGGCGCCAGCGGCTTTGCGGGCGCGCGCCTTCAGGTTCTGCCAGCGTTTGCCGCCGAGCGCCGAGAGGCTCGGTTCGCCCCCGGCGCCAACGTAGCGGCTCAGCTTGGCGAGCTGGTCGGTGGGGACGTAGACGCGGTCCTCGCCCTTGTATTCGAGGTAGAGGTAGTCGCGGGTGACGCCGCCGACCTCGCGTGTCTCGAAGCCGGCGAAGCGGGCGACACCGTGGTCCTCGTGGACGACGTAGTCGCCGACTTTGAGGTCGCTGAAGGCAAGCCGGCCGCGCCCGGCGCCAGGCGCGCGGGCTTCGGCTTTGCGCCGCCGGTGGACGAGGCGGCGGAATGGATAGACGGCGAGGCGCAGCTCCGGGCTGACGAAGCCCTCGCGCAGGCGCGCCTCGGCGAAGGTGAGGCCGGGCTTGGGCGAGATTCGGCCGCCGTCGAGCAGCGCCGCGTCGATGCGGTCGAGGCCGTAACGAGCACGCTCGGCCTCACCGCGATCATCGAAGGCAACGACGGTGCGATAACCGGAGCGCACCTGCTTCTCCAGCTCCGCCTCGGCCTCTTTGATGCTGCGGGCGGGCGACTCGGCGCGGGCTGCCCGAAAGGCGTCCTCGTCGTCACTGCCGGCAGCGATGAAGGAGAGGGAGGCGCGCTCGCCGAGCGGTTCGGCTACGTCGACGTAGAGATGACGGGCGTCGTCGGCGTGCATCGCCGTCGTCGCGTCCTCCCAGTGGTCGCGCAGCGCCGGCTCGATCTCCTCGGCGGCGGCGAGGATCACCGCGGCCGAATCGGGGACCACTGCCAGCGGCGGGCCGAAGCGGTCGAGCGGCAGCACCTCGGCCAGGCTGGGTGGCTCCCTTTCCTGCTCGGCGGCCTCCATCGCCGCCAGCTCTGCCAGTTCGCGGTGCTCGGCATCCAATTCGGCCGCCGGCGCCAGCTCAATTCGCTCGGCATCGCCAAGCGAGCGCTGGGTGAAGGTCGAGAACCAGCGCATCGACTCGACCTCGTCGCCGAAGAGCTCGATCCTCACGGCGCGCTCCTCGGTGGCGCCGTAGACGTCGAGCAGGCCCCCGCGAACGGCGAACTGGCCGCGCTCCTCGACCTGCTCGACCCGTTCGTAGCCGGCAGCGGAAAGATCGCGGGCGACGCCGGCCAGGTCGATCTCCTCGCCCTGGGAGATCGCGAAGCCGGCCGGGCGCAGGGCGGCGTCGGGGACGGCCTCGGCCAGGGCCGTGGCGCTGGCGACGACCAGGGCGTCGTCCTCGCGGCCGAGCGCGTCGAGAGCGTCGATCCGTAGCCCGATCAGGTGCGGCGGCGGCGTTACGTGTGAGGCGAAACCGGTGCCGCGCGAGGGGTAGAGGCGCACCCGGCGCGGCGCCAGGTAAGCGCGTAGGTCGGCGGCCAGATCGCGAGCAGAACGATCGTCGGCGCTGACCACCAGGGCGGGGCGACCGGCGAGGCCGCGGTCATCGTCGAGCAAAGCCGCCAACAGCAGCGGCCGCAGCATCGCCGAAGCCGCCAGCTCGACCTTTTCGCCACCGGCCGCGGCATCGCGCACGCGCCCGGTGAGCGCGTGGACGCGCTCATTATCAGCAGCAAGCTCTATTAGTGGGCGAAGACTCATCGGGCGGCCCCGGAGATTGACATGCTGCGTCCTCGGTCGCTCGCGTGCAGAGCACGCCACGCTCCCTGCGCCCTTGCCTGTCAACCTCCGGACCACGCCTGACCGCGGGATCGGGCTACGCTGCCAAGCTGAGATGCGATTGCGACGCCTTTTCGCCGCCGGCTCGGCCCTTGGCTTGTTCGCCCACAACGCCTTCGAGACCCGCGCTGGGGTCGGCCTCGTCTTCGAGCCGTTCATCGGCCGGCGGGGCGCGGTTGCGCTCTGGAGCGCCTACTTCCCGCTGATGCTTGCCGCCGCCGGCCGCGATGACGAGGTCGCCCGCCGCCTCACCGCCTTCAGCGCCGGGATCGGCGTCGCTGGAGTCGCCGTCCACTTCGCGGCCTGGCCCTGGTCCCTGCACAGCGGTCTGCCGATGCTTGACGAAGCGGAGGGACTGAGCGAGGACCAGCTCCCGGCCTACAACTCGGTGCTCTGGTTCTGGCTCGCCTGCAGCGCCCTCAGCCTGCCCGCCGCCAACCGGCCGGGCGCGCGGCGGTTTGCAGTCGCCGGCCTGCTCAACTTCCCGATCCTGCTCGCCTCAGCCAAGCACCACTTCCGCTGGGCACGCGAGCAGGCGGAGCTCGAGCCGGAGCGCTGGAGCCCGGCCCTGCGCGAGCAGTGAACGGAGCACCGTGGCCGGGCGGAGCGCGCGCGGCGCTCTGCCTCAGCTTCGACAACCTCGGCGAGGCGGCCGAACTGCAAGCCGGTGCGGCGGCTGCCGAGCCCGGCGAGCATTTCACGGCTACCCGGGTGCTGCCCGAGATCCTCGATCTGCTCGCGGCGCGCCGACTCAGCGCCACCTTCTTCGTCGAGGGACTCAACTCCGAGCTCTATCCGGATCTGCTGAAGGAGGTCGCGGCCCGCGGCAACGAGGTCGCCTTCCACGCCTGGTGCCACGAGCAGTGGGACGACCTGACGGCGGCAGAGCAGGCCGAGAACATCGCCCGTGGCCTTGCTGGTTTCGAGCGGCTGGGCCTGAGCGTGGCCGGGATGCGGCCGCCCGGCGGCGGCCTCGGGGCGGGTGGCCTCAACGTCCTGCGCGGGGCGGGATTGCGTTACTGCTCGCCGGCCGGCGCCGGCGCCGGCGTTGACGAGGGCATCGCCCTGCTCCCTTTTCAGTGGCGCCACGTCGATGCCAGTTGCACGCTGCCGCCGATGACCGCCGCCCGCGAACAGATCGCCGGTTCGCCCGATCCGGTCCATCCTGCGGCCTTCATCGCCTCGTTGGCGAAGGAGATCGAGGAGCTGCCGCGTCGCGGTGGCTACATCGCGATCGTCCTGCACCCGGTGATGCTCGACTGGCTCGGCCCCGAGCACCTGGCCGGTTTGCTCGACCGCATCGCGGCCTGCGCCGATCGGGATGACCTCTGGGTCGCCCGCTGCGCCGATGCAGCCGAGCACATGCTCTCCCATCCTCGGCATTTTAGGAACGGCACAGTCCTCGATACCACCAGCTGGACCTAAGATCCCCCCATGTCCGCGCTGGGAGACGTGGCGGCGGCGATCCTGCCGCCCGAGGCCGGGGGCCCGGATCCCGAGCGCGTGGCGAGCGTCGCCAGGCGGATGATCTCGCGCATGCCGGCCGCCTCCCGGGCAGGCTTGGGAGGGATTCTGATCGGCATCGAGGCGCTCTCGCTGGCGCGCAGCGGGCGGCGACTCGGCGCCGCCACCCCCGAGCAACGCGAAGCGCTGCTGCGGCAGATCGGTCGACTCGGCGGCGGGCCCGCGCTCGACGCGGTCAAGTCGATCGTCCTGCTCGCCTACGGGACCGACGCATTCGCCGGCGAGATCGCCGCGGTCGGCTCACGCCACGAGCCCTCGCGGCCCGACCCGGTGCTCAACCTGACTCCCGCCAGCGAGTGGCCAGAGACCGGGCGCTGCGAGGCGATCGTGGTCGGCTCCGGGGCCGGTGGCGCATTCGCCGCCCGGGCGCTGGCCCGCGCCGGGATCGACACCGTGATCGTCGAGGAGGGGGAGCGCTGGACCGCGGATCGCATCCGCAACGCCCACCCACTCGACCGCTTCGCCGGTATCTACCGTGACGGCGGCACGACCACGGCGCTGGGCAACCCGCCAATCGCGCTGCCACTTGGGCGCGCCGTGGGCGGCACCACGGTGATCAACTCCGGCACCTGCTACCGGCCCCCCACCGCGGTCGCCACCGCCTGGCACGAGCGCGACGGCCTCGCCCTGGCCGAGCCCGGCGCGCTGGCGGCACGCCTCGATGACGCCGAGGAGACGATCGGCGTCGCCCCAGCCTCGATGGACGTCCTCGGCCGCAACGGCGAACTGTCGCTGGAGGGCGCGGCGGCGCTCGACTGGCAGAGCGCGCCCCTGCGCCGCAACGCGACCGGCTGCCGTGGCGCCTGTCAGTGCGCGATCGGCTGCCCCAACAATGCCAAGGGCGGCGTCCATCTCAACGCCCTGCCACAGGCCTGCGAAGCGGGGGCGCGAATCGTCACCGGTCTACGCGTCGAGCGAGTCCTGAGCGAGGGTGGACGGGCGACAGGTGTGGCCGCGAAGCGCGCCGACGGCAGCTCCGTGCGGATCTCGGCGCCGTTGGTCGTCGTCGCCGCCGGCGCGATCCCGACCCCGCCGCTGTTGCGGCGCAGCGGCCTCGGCCGCCACCCCGGCATGGGGCGCAACCTCTCGATCCACCCGGCGACCGGGATCACCGCCAGCTTCGAGGAGGAGGTGATCCCCTGGCGGGGCGTGATGCAGAGCGTCGGCATCGAAGAGCTGCACGAGAGCGATGGCATCCTGCTCGAGGCCACGTCGAACCCGCCGGGGATGGGGGCGATCTCAGCCTCCGGCTACGGCACCCATCTGATGCAGCGCATCGCCGGCGCCGCCAACACGGCGACGCTTGGCACGATGATCGCCGACGAACCCTCGGGCCGAGTCTTCGGTGCCCGGGCCCCGATCGTCACCTATCGACTGGCCAAGGCCGACGAAGGCCGCCTTGCGAAGGCAGTCGACGCGATGGCGCGGGTCATGCTCGCCGCCGGTGCCAGGGAGGTCGAGATGGGCGGGGGTGCGCCCAAGATCCAATCGAAAGCGGAGATCGGGCCGGCGATGCAACAGCTCGACGTCCGGCGCCTGCGCCTCGCCGGTTTTCACCCGAGCGGCAGCGTCGCCGCCGGCTCGGACTCCTCGCGCCACCCGGTCGACCCGGAAGGGCGCCTGCGCGGAGTCGACGGCGTCTGGGTTGCCGACGGCTCGATCCTGCCCAGCTGCCCCGGCGTCAACCCCCAGGTCTCGATCATGGCGATCGCGGCCGGCGTCGGCGAGGCGGCTGCGAACTCCGGCTAGATCGGGCTCAGCTTCGGTAGGGCAAGCCGGGCCCTGACCGCTGCCACTCGACCTGGCCCTCGCCCTCGCTCGCCGAGCGACCCTCGATGTCGTCCCACTCATGCAGCATCCGTTTCAGCTGGGCGACTGCCTCCGGCGGGTGGGCGGCGACCTCGGCCGCGAGCCCCAGGGCCGACTCCTCGGTTGCAGCGGCTGGCGCCACCCGGTTGACCAGCCCGAGCCGCAGCGCCTCGTCGGCACCGACCGTGCGCGAGGAGAGCAGCAGGTACTTGGCGGTGGCGAGCCCGCAGAGCGTGACCAGACGGGCCGGGCCCACCGGCACCCCTAGCGCTGCGCCGGGAAAGCGCATGCGCAGGTTGGCCCCGCCGACCCGCATGTCGCAGGCGATCGCGATCTCGGCGCCGCCGCCGACCACGTCGCCATGGCAGACCGCGATCGTCGGCTTGGGGAAGGCGACGATCGCGTCGTAGAGGTCGGCGAAGAGCTGCATGCGCCGCACCCTGCCCTCCTCGTCGAGCTGCTCCTTGACGTCGGCGCCGGCGGAGAGGCCCATGTGATCGGCGGAGCTGACCACCAGCACCCGCACCTCACCGTCAGCGCGCGCCACCGCGACGTGCTCGAGCAACTCGACCAGCATCTGGGTGTCAATCGCGTTGCGCGAGCCCGGTCGCTGCAGGCGCAGCACCGCCACGCCCTGGGCATCGACTTCGTAGCTGGTCACCTTCGGCGCATCGCTCACGGCGTGGAACCTAGCTCCTCGACCAAGCGCACGGCCTCCTCAGCGGCACTCTCGATCAGCGCGGCGACCTGCTCGCGCGGCTCGCGGAAACGCGAGAGGACGTAGGAGGCAACGACCTCCGGATCACTGGAGTCGGGACGGCCGACGCCGACCCGGACGCGCCAGAACTCGGCCTCGCCGAAGCCCCGTTTGAGGCTCTTCAAACCGTTGTGGCCGGCAAGCCCGCCGCCGAGGCGGACGCGGACCTCGCCGAAGGGAAGGTCGATCTCGTCATGAAGGACGATGACCCGCTCCAGCGGCGTCTTCAGCCAGCCGCGCGCCGGTCCGGCCGAGTCGCCGGAGACGTTCATCTGGGTCTGCGGCAGCAGGATCGCCACCCGCGGGCCGCCGGGGCCGGCGCGACCTTCCGTAAACAGGCCACCGAACTTCGTCTTTGCCCGCGGCAGGTCCCAGCGCTGCGAGAGCTCGGCAGCCACGTCGAAGCCAACGTTGTGGCGAGTTGCGGCGTAGCGCTCGCCGGGGTTGCCGAGACCGACGATCAGGATGCGGTCCCCTTGCTGCTCGCCCTCGCCGCGCTTGGCCCGGCGGCGAAAGAGGGACAGGGGTTACTCCCCGCCGGAGTCGCCCGAGTCGCCGCTGCCCTCGTCGCCCTCGGCGGACGCCTCGCCCTCCTCGCCGACAAGCTCGGCCTCCTCCTCGACGGCGGGCTCGGGCTCTTCCTCGACGCGAGGCGGCGAAAGCGTGGCAATCGTCACCTCGTCGGGCTCGTCGGCAACCAGCGTGACGCCCTCGGGCACGACCAGCGCCGAGAGCTGCAGGGTGTCATTGATCTCCATCGCCGAGACGTCGGCGACGATGCGATCGGGAATCTCGGTGGGCAGCGCTTCGACCGTGACTTCGCGGGTGACGTGCTCGAGCACGCCGCCACCCTTGACGCCCGGGGCGACCTCGGTTCCCTCCAGCTCAATCGTGACCTCGGCCTGGATCGCCTCATCGAGGCGCACCTCCTGCAGGTCGATGTGCTGAAGGCTGCCGCGCACCGGATGCAGCTGCTGCTCCTTGACGACAACCGGGACCGCTTTGCCGCCCTCGATCTCAAGGTCGAAGAGAGCGGCGCCTTCGCCGAGCACGTTGCGCACGTCCCGTTCGGCGACCTGGAAGGCATGCGCCTCGGAGCCGCCGCTGTAGACGACGCCGGGAACCAGTCCGTCGCGCCGCAAACGGCGGGAGGTTCTGGAACCAAACTCGGTTCGAGGTGCAGCTTTCAGTTTCTCGCGTCCACGGGCCACAGGACGGGAGAGGATAGAGAAACGAGCGAAAACAGAACCTGTGGCAACCTTCGGCTCATGGCCGACGACTCAAAGATCCCCAAAGGACGCGTAAGACGTTCGGCAAAGCTGGGCTCAATCGTCGGCGTGCAGGGCGCCCGTTACGCGGGTACCAAGGCAACCAACGTCGCCCGCTCGAAGGAGGACAGCAAAGAGAAGTTGGAGCAGCGCCACCTCGAGACGGCGATGAAGATGGTCGGCGCGCTGGGCCAGATGAAGGGAGCGGCGATGAAGCTGGGCCAGTTCGCCTCCTTCATCGACACCGAGTTCATCCCCGACGAGTACCGCGAGATCTACCAGGAGCAGCTGGCGAAGCTGCGTACCGATGCGCCGGCCATGCCCTGGGAGAAGGTCAAGAAGGTGCTGGATGAGGAGTACGACGGGGAGCCGCTCTCGGATCTCTTCGCCGAGTTCGAGCAGGAGGCGTTCGCAGCCGCCTCAATTGGCCAGGTACACCGGGCCGAGCTGCTCGACGGCCGCCAGGTCGCGGTGAAGATCCAGTACCCGGGGATTGCCGAGGCGCTCGACGCCGACCTGCGCAACGCCGGCACCATCGTCCGCCTCGGCCGCGCCCTCGCCCCCGGCCTCGACGCCAAGGCGATCGCCGAGGAGCTGCGCGAGCGGGTGATGGAGGAGCTCGACTACGAGTACGAGGCGCAGAACCAGCGCAGCTTCTCGCGCGCCTACCGCGACCACCCCTTCATCTACGTGCCGGAAGTGATCACGCGGCTGTCGCGCCGCCGGGTGCTGGTGACCGAGCTCGTCTCCGGGCTCGACTTCGAGCAGATCAAGCAGCTGCCGGACGAGGAGCGAAGCCGCTTCGGCGAGATCATCTTCCGCGGCAGCTTCGGCTCGATCTACCACCTGCGTCACTTCAACGCCGACCCTCATCCCGGCAACTACAAGCTGATGGAGGACGGTCGCGTCGCCTTCCTCGACTTCGGCATGACCAAGAAGCTCAGCCACGAGCGGATCGTGCTCGAGCAACGGGTGATCGACGCCGCCTTCCACGACGACGCCGAGGCCTTCCGCAGCGCCCTGCACGAGGCCGGCTTCATCAAGAACCCTTCGAAGCTCGACGCAGAACGACTGATGGAGCACGCCGGAGCGATCAGCGGCTGGTTCATCGAAGATCGCGAGGTCGAGATCACCGCACGGCGGGTGATGAAGATCATCGAGTCGACCAACGATCCTCGCTCGGAGTACTTCGACCTGATGCGACGCGAGTCGCTCCCCGCCGACGAGCTGATGTTCCGGCGGATGGAAATCGGCGTCGTCGCCGTGCTTGGCCAGCTGCGGGCGAAGCGCAACTGGCACCGGATTATGCGCGAGTGGATCTACGCCGACCCGCCGTCGACCGAGCTGGGCGAGCAGGAGTGGGAGTACTTCGAGGGAAGGGGCATGACTCAGACTCCGATTGTCGAGAAGTCCCTGGAAGGAGAGCAGCGATGAGCAGGATCAAACGTGGTTGGCAGCTGACGAAGAAAAGCTGGGGGTTGCTGCGCCAGAACCCCGAGCTGCTGCGCTTTCCTCTTTACGGGGGCGCGGCGACGATCGTCTGCGCGCTGATCGTCGTCGGTCCCGGCGTCTACCTGATCGAGGACGACCAGACGGTCGTTGGCGGCGCCCTGGCGGTGATCGGTTTCTACCTGCTCGCCGTGATCGGCACCTACTTCAGCGTCGGCCTCGCCGCAGCCGCCGACATGATCTTCCACGGCCAGCAGGCGGGCATCAGCGAGGGCCTGGCCGTCTCCCGCACCCGCTTCTCGCAAATCGCCGGCTGGGCGGCGGTCTCCGCCGCAATCGGCCTCGTCCTCAGCGCCCTGGAGAACCAGGGCGCGGTGGGAGAGGTCGTCGGCCGGGTGCTGGCCGTCGGCTGGTCGCTGATCACCTTCCTCGCCGTGCCGGTGATCGCCCTCGAGGGCACCGGCCCCTTCACCACGCTGAAGCGCTCCTCCAGCCTCTTTAAATCGCGCTGGGGCGCACAGGTGACCGGCAACATCGCGATCGGCGGCGCCGTCTTCCTCTTCGGCGTCCTGCCCTCGGCGCTGCTGATCTTCGCCGGCTTCCTGATCTGGGCCTCGGCCAGCTTCGCCGGCGCCCTACTGCTGGTGATCGGCGTCATCGGCCTGGCGATCTCGATGCTCGTCTCCAGCGCCCTCAGCAACATCTTCGGCGTCGCCCTCTACCGCTACGCCCTGGACGGCGAGGCCCTCGGCGGCTTCACCCCCGACGAGCTCAACTCAGCAGTAAAAACCAAACGCGGCCGCAACGCCCCACCCACAGCCACCCCCGGCACCATCTAAAAGTTCGCCCCCCGGGGGGCGAACCCGCCTCCGGTGCGCCTTATGTGGCTATGGACCGCAAAAGGCGCACCGGAAGCCCGAGCAGGGCGATTGCCGGGTTGGCGGGCCGCCAGCACGGCATCGTTTCCCGCGCCCAGCTGCGTGGCCTTGAACTCAGCGACGACGAAATAACCGACCGGACGGCGTCTGGATATCTGCAACCCCTCTTCCACGGCACGTTTGCGGTGGGGCACCGCGCGATCACGAGGAGGGGGCGGATGCTCGCGGCGGTACTCGCCTGCGAGAAGGGAACTGTCCTCTCACACGGCAGCGCCGCCGAGTTGTTGGGGCTGTGGGACAAGGGGCTTCCCGTCTTCCACGTCATCCCCCCGGACTGGTCTGGACGCAAGATCCCAGGAATCCGCTGGCATCGCGTGCGGCTGCCGCTCGCTGATGAGACTGAGATCAAAGATGGCGTCCCATGCACCACGATCTCCCGCACGATCGTCGACATGGCTGGCGAATCAAGCTGGGGACGACTTCGGCGACTGGTGGAGCAGGCAGCTATCCTGCGGCAGCTCGATGTCGATGAGATCGACCGGATACTCGCCAAGGGTCACCGGCGGGGAGCTCCACGACTGCGCGCGATTTTGGCGCCATGGCGGGGGACGCGAGAGAAGCGCCCGGTGCTTCGGAGCCGCCTCGAGGCGCGCCTCCTTCCCCGTTTGATCGAGGAAGGACTTCCAGCCCCACGCACCAACGTGAAGCTGAGCATCGAAGGGCACCGCTTCGAAATCGACCTGCTCTGGGATGAGCAACGGCTCGCGATAGAGGCCGACGGCGAAGAGACGCACGGCAACCCCGCCGCCTTCCAGCGCGATCGCAAACGCGACCAAATCCTCGCCGCCGCCGGATATCGCACAGCCCGAATCACATGGCGCCAAGTCACAGACGAACCCACCGCAGTAATCCGCCGCATCGCCCACATGCTCAAAGCCACCTAACCCCTGCTTCCGGTGCGCCTTTTGCGGCCCATAGCCGCATAAGGCGCACCGGAAGGGGTGGGGCTGCCTAGGCGGGGGAGTCGAGCTGGGTGAAGAGGCGGGGGTCGTTGGAGACCAGGCCTGTGACGCCAGCCGCGACGAGCTTGTTCATGCGGGCGAGGTCGTCGACGGTCCAGGCGATCAGCTCTACCCCCGCGAGCTTGGTGATGCGGGCGAGGCGGGGACTGATTAGCGGGTGGTAGACCCACATCGCCTCGACCCCGAGCTTGGGAAGCTTCTCGGCGGCGAGGCCCGGCAGGCGGTGGCGCATCGCCACCAGGGCGGCCAGCATCGGCGCCTTCGCCCAGCGCTTTGAGGTCCAGTCCTTGGTCACCTTGGGATAGGTCCAGCCGCGGCGCAGCGCCGGCTCCAGCTCATGGATGCGGCCGAGCGAATACAGCTCCATCGTCGAGACCATCGCCCGGCCGACCAGGCCGCGCTCCTGCAGGGCGGCGACGATCTCCTCCTCGCGGCCGGGAAGCTTGATGTCGATGTCGATCTCGACTTGGTCGAGCGGCGGCACCAGGAAGGCGTCAAGCGCCTCGGTCAGGGTCAGCGCCGCGCGCCGTTCGGCGTCGGCCCAGTCGTGGGCGACCACGAGCGGCGCCCGTTGCTCCAGTGGCAGGTGGGCATCGCGGAGCCAGAGCACGTCGAGCTCGATCGTGTCGACGCCGGCCTCGACCGCGGCGCGGAAGCTCTCGACCGTGTTGCCGGGAGCGATCAGGTCGGCGCCCTTGTGGCCAACGAGGCGAAGTGTTGGCGCGTCTGCCGAGTTGGTCATCGCGGGCACCTCAACACAAGGCTCCACTGGAGCTGGCCAGGCCAAGGAGGCCGACGAGCGGATAGGCGAGAACCGCGGCGCCGAGCAGGTAGAGGGGCAGAAGAAGGCCGACTTGGTCGACGCGCAGTCCCGCCGCCCAGGCAACCAGAAGAGCGAGGAGAGCGAGGCCGGTCAGCAGCAGCCCGACCACCGAAAGGACCTGGATGACCGCGGGAAACCGCGATGTCGTAGCGGCGGCCGCAAAAACCATGGCGGCGACCACGATGCCGCCGATGGTCAGGTCCCGGCCCGCGCTGAACGCCTTGGCGCGGCCCAACTTCACCAACCGGAACAGTGCCCCTGCGGCCGTAATCAGCGACGCCGCCGCGACTATGACGACGAGCAGTACTTCTTGCGCTCCGGCGTCTTCTCCATAGCCATCGCAGCTGGCGGACGGCAGCGAGAGCACGGTCAGCCAGACCACCCCCCAGAGCAGCAATGGCACACAGATCCAGGGCCCGAGCTTTTCGAAAGTTCCGCCCTGCATCGAGAGACCCTGCGGCGCCGGCGCGAGGCTCAGAAGAGCTGGTTCTCGCCGGCGAAGATCTCGGAGACCGAATCGTCGGTGAAGATGCGCCGAATCGAGTCGGCGAAGGTTCCGGCCGTGGAGAGCACTTTGATGTTGTCGGGTGCACCGGGCCGCAGTGGGATCGTGTCGCTGACGACGATCTTCTCGATGCCGGACTTCTCGTAGGCGAGCCGTTCGTAGGCAGGGCCGGAGAAGACACCGTGGGTGGCGCAGGCGATCACCCGCGCCGCCCCCTCGTCGAGCACCGTCTGAGCCGCTGCGCAGAGGGTGCCGGCGGTGTCGATCATGTCGTCGACCAGGACCGCGGTCTTGCCCTTGACGTCGCCGACCACGTAGCCGATCTCAGCCACCTGCTGGGCTGGGCGCTCCTTCTCCATCACCGCCCAGTGGGTACCGATGCGACGGGCGAAGTTGCGCGCTGTCTTCACCCGGCCGGCATCCGGGGAGACGATGACCAGGTCCTCGGCGAGGTGCTGGTCGGCGAACCACTGGGTCAGCATCGGCATCGCCGTCATGTGGTCGACCGGGACGTGGAAGAAGCCCTGCACCTGGCCGGCGTGAAGGTCCATGGTGAGGACGCGGTCGACGCCGACGCCCTCCAGGCACTTGGCGACGATGCGGGCGGAGATCGGCTCGCGCGGCGCCGACTTCTTGTCCTGGCGGGCGTAGCCGTACCAGGGCATGACGGCGATGATCCGGTGGGCGGAGGCGCCCTGGGCGGCGTCGATCATCGTCAGCAGCTCGATCAGCGCGTCGTTCGGCGTCATCCCCGAGTGTTCGTTGGCGCAGGTCGACTGCACGATGAAGACGTCGGCGCCGCGGATCGACTCCTCATAGCGGCAATAGACCTCGCCGTTGGCGAAGGTCTTCAGCGTCACCTGGCCAAGGTCGACGTCAAGCTTGCCGGCGACCTTGGCGGCCAGCTCCATCGAGCTGCGGCCACCGAAGACCATCATCCGCTTCGAGTAGTCGTGGGTGATGGCGGTCGCCGCCACCGTCTCTGGACGCTCCTCGATCGTGCTCACGGGGTCTGCTCCTCTTCCATACTCGCCGCCTTGCGGTCGGCGTAGCCCTCGATGTTTCGCTGCTCGTTCTCGCTCACGGCTAGCGCGCCCTCGGGCACGTCACTCTTGATCACTGCGCCAGCGCCAGTGTAGGCGCCGTCGCCGACTTCTACCGGTGCGATCAGCATCGTGTCAACGCCGACCCGGACGTTGCGGCCGATCACAGTCCGGTTCTTGCGGAAACCGTCGTAGTTGGCGGTGATCGAGCCGGCGCCGAGATTGCTGCCGGCGCCCACGTCGGCGTCGCCGATGTAGGCGAGATGGGGCACCTTGGCGCCCGCGCCGATCTGTGAGTTCTTGACCTCGACGAAGGTGCCGATCTTGGCGCCCGAAGCCAGCTCAGCGCCCGGGCGCAGGTAGGCGAAGGGGCCGACCTGAGCCCCATCGCCGACCTCGCACTCGACCAGGTAGGAGTGCGGCACGACGACGTCCTCGCCGAGCCTGGAGTCGATCAGGGTGCTGAGCGGCCCAACCGTCGAGCCGGCGCCGATCGCGGTGGCGCCCCGCAGGCTTGTACCAGGCTCAATCCGCGCGTCGGCGGCGATCTCGACGTCGACGTCGACCCAGGTTGAGGCGGGGTCGACGATGGTGACGCCAGCGAGCATGTGGGCCTCGAGGATGCGGCGACTGCCCTCCGCCTCGACCGCGGCCAGATCGGCGCGATTGTTGACCCCCATCGTCACCGCAAGGTCATCGGCGAGATGGGCGGCGACTACGTGACCGGCCTCGCGCAGGGCTGGGAAGACGTCGGGCAGGTAGTACTCGCCCTGGGCGTTGTCGTTGGAAAGACCGGCGAGCGCCTCAGCGAGCGGGCCCGCCTGAAAGGCATAGGTGCCGGCGTTGACCTCGCGGATCGCCAGCTGCTCGGCGGTGGCATCGCCGGCAGCCTTGGCCTCGACCACCCGGTCAACCTCGCCCGAATCGGTGCGGACGACGCGACCGTAGGAGCCTGGGTCGTCGAGCTCGATCGTCAGCATCGTCGCCGCCGCGCCAGAGGCGGCATGGGCATCAAGCAGGCCGGAGATCGTCTCGGCCGAGATCAGCGGCACGTCACCGGAGAGCACCAGCACGGTCTCGGCTTCCTCGATCAGGGGCAACGCCGCGCGAATCGCCCCACCCGTGCCGTTGGGCTCGGGCTGAGTGACGATCCGAACCTTGTCTGGCAACCCGGGGACGCTGTTCTGCTTAGGCGAATCGATCGCCACGATCCACTCCGCCCCAGTGGCCTCCCGCGCAGCTTCAATCGGCCAGGCGACCATCGGCCGCCCGCAAACGGGATGAAGCATCTTCGGCGTCGAGGAACGCATGCGCGTTCCCTCGCCCGCCGCCATTACGAGCACCAAGGGAGACTCCACAGCTGGATCGTAGTGGGGTTGGAAGAAGGTGGGGTGCCCCTTCCGCTTGCTGGGTTTCGCCACCAGCGCGCGGACTCTCTCGCCGAGTATCGGGGCGAAACAAGACGCCGCGCGCTCCAGGGGCACCCCACCTTCTTCTCACTCCGGCCAGGTGAACTGTCCCGGGCTCCAAACCCGGAGATGAGACAGCGTGCGATCCGCTGGGATCAGTCAGCTTCTAGCGAGGTCTCTGCCGACAAGAGCTACGGAGGTGAGGGTCCAGCCGGCGAAGATCAGGTCGATGCCTACCAGCAGGCCGATCGCCCAGTCGGCGGAGCTGGGGAACTTGGCGAGAACGAGGATGCCGACGAGCAAGCCGGCAACGCCGCTGAGGCCAACCAGGCCGGCGCCCTGCTGGCCGCGGCCGGCGAAGGCGACGGCGATCCGGGTCAGGCCCATGAAGAGGAAGTAGATCCCGAGCACGAGGGTGAGCGTCAGGGTGCCGTTGTGCGGTTCGACGATCAGCCAGAGGCCGACGATCACGGTCAGCAGCGCCCAGATCAAGCGCAGCACCACGGACCCGATCGAGTGCGCCATGAACGCCCCGGCGATCAGGAAGGCCCCGGCGATCACCAGGATCCAACCGATGAAGATCGCCGTGCCGACCGCGGCCGCCGCCGGCACCACGATCGCCACGCAGCCAATAACGATCGCCAGCACGCCAACGGTCATCAGCGCCTTCCAGCTGCGCCGCAGCCCCTCGCGAACCTCCGGGTCCATCTGCACTCCACTCATCTCCATGCTGCGGACCCTAAGCGCCCCCGCGGACGCGATCACCATCGACCGTGCCGCTAGTCTCGGGGCGCGATCCGGGGTGGTGTATTTGGCCAGCACGCCAGGTTTTGGTCCTGGAAGAGAGGGTTCGAGTCCTTCCCCCGGAATCGTTACCTCGCCTCAATCCTCCAAAGAGCGCGGGACCTTGCCGCCTTCGGAGCCGGGCTCCAACGCCGGGCCGCGCGGCGAGGCGATGCCGAGGACACGCATCGTTTTGAGCCCGAGGCCGAGCTTCTCGCGGCCCTCGGTGGCCGAGACGTCGTGGCCGCAGAGCTCCTTGACCCGCTCGAGGCGGTAGCGGATCGTGTGGCGGTGGGTGAAGAGCTGTTTGGCGGTGGCGGCGACGTTGCCGTCGTTGTCGAGATAGGCCTCCACGGTCATCACCAGCTCGGTCTCGTACTGGTCGTCATAGGCGGAGAGCGGGGCGATCGTCTCGGCGTAGAAACGTTCGAGCTCACGCGGGTCCTCGCTCATAGCCGGCAGCAGCAGGCGGTAGGAGCCGGTGTCCTCGAAGGCGAGCAGCGGGCGGCCCTCTGCCTCACCGACGTTGACAGCCAGCCGCGCCTCGTTGCCGGCGCGGTAGAGATCGACCGGGTCGGCCGCGTGACGGCTGCGGCCGATCGTCAGGTGGAAGCCGGCGAGGCTGTCTTCCAGCTCGCGCGCCAAGCCGGCGGCGGCGCGCTCGATGCGGGTGTCGTCCTCGGCCGGAACGATCACGGCGATCTCGGCTGCCTCCTCCCCATCCGGGCTTGCCAGCGAGCCGGGCGCAAGCGAGCGCAGAGCTCGCTGGGCCAGGGTCAGCACCCGCGCCCGCCACTCCCCGGATTGCGCCGCACGCGGCGCCACGTGCATGATCAGCACCCCGGCGCCCTTCTCCAGGTCGGCGCCCAGCTCGGCGCCGCGGGCGACGATGTCCCCGCGGTCGGTCACCTGACGGGCCAGCACGGCGGCGACGAAGGCCCCCGCCACCTCCTCGCTCTCCCACTCCGGCGAGCGCGAGCGCTCCAGCTCCAGGGCCAACAGCGTCGTCACCATGCGCGCGATCGCCGGCCCCGGCGGCGCTGCGCTGCGATAGCGCAGCTCCCCCACAGCGTTGTCGGCGACCCGCAGCTCGACCCGAGTCACCTCTTCACCCCCAGCCAACAGCTTCTTCTCCTGGTCCGGGGAAGCGCCCGCCACGGCCAGGACCGCGCTGGAGCGGTCGATCAGGACAACGCTGGCGTCCAACACTTTCGCCGCGGCGCGGGCAACGGCGGGCAGGCCAGCGCCCGACTCAACCGCCTCGGAGAGTGCGTCGAGAGTCTTGTCCTCCTGCCTGTTTGCAGGCGTTTTTGTCTCTTTGGAGGCAGTTGACATGCCCCATTATCCCCAGCTAGGACGCGGCACTACTTGCCGTGAAGCAGACTGACGATGTCGTTGTAGTAGTAGACGATCGCCAGGCCGACGACGACGCCGACCAGGACGAGGGCGGCGAGAACAAAGAGTGAGAGGAAGCCGGCCGCCGCCTTCTCCCAAATTCGCCCGTAGGAGCTGACCGCCGGGACCAGGATCAGGCCGACGAAGGCGACCAGGCTGACCAGCCCGGCCGCGCCGAACAGCAGGTACTCATTCTCGATCTTCTGCAACGCCAGTGGCAGCACGGCGGTCATTCTGCCGCACCGTGGTGATGGTCAGCGCGATGGCTGCACAAAGCGAGAAGGCAGCGACGCCCAGAGCCCAGCCGGCGCTGACGTCACTGAGGTAGTGGACGCTGAGGTAGACGCGGGACAGGCCGACCAGCGCCGTCAGGACGATGCCGGCAACTACGACCGCCGCGCCCCGAGCCATGCCGGGGCGCAGGCGCAGCACGATTGTCACCGCCAGCCAGACGTAGAAGGTGGAGTAGGCCGCGTGAGCGCTGGGGAAGGAGGAGCCCGAGACGTCGATCAGGCCGCCTTCGGGCCGCGGCCTGCCGACAACGTCCTTGAGCTCGTGGACGCCGATAAAGATCAGCACCGCGCCGGCGATCAGCACGCCGAACTCGGCCCAGCGCCGCCGGGCGACCAGCAGCGCCGCGGCGACAAATGCGGAAAGGCCGACGAACGCCGAGGAGCCGAGGTGGGTGAAGGCCTTGGAGAAGTCGGTCAACCAGCCCGCCTGCAGCCGTTCGGCGATTTCGATCGCGGTGGTGTCCCCCGGGGTCGGCCCCGGGTCGCCGTTGACGATCACGGCGTAGGAGACGAGGACGAAGCTGGCGACGGCGAAGACCGCCATCAGCGAGGTGAACTCGAGGCCGAAAGTGCCGCCCGGCGTGACCCGCTCCCAGAGGAACTGGAGCTGCGGGCGGAAGCGCCGCGTCAGCACGACGAGCCAGCGGCTGGCCCCATGGGCCTCCATCCACGCGACCGCCGCCCGCCGGTTCTGCGCCACCCGAAAGTGGCGGACGAGGGTGACGATCACGACGACGACGACGATCGTGGTCGCCAAGACGAAAGCGCCGCGACCGGCGTACTTGGCGGCGCTCTCGATGCTGCGCGAGAAGAAGTAGCCGACGAGGATGTGGGCGCTGGCCCAGAGACCGGTGCCGAGGATGCTGTAGGGGACGAAGGCGCGGTAGCGCATGCCGGAGCTGCCGGCGATGAAGGGAGCGAAGGCGCGGACGAGGCTGATGAAGCGACCGATAAAGATCGTCTTGCCACCGTGGCGGGAGAAGTAGTCCTCGACCTTTTCGAAGCGCTCGTGGCCGATCCCGAAGCGCGGCCCGTTCTTAAGCACGAACTCGCGGCCAAGCCGGCGACCGATGAAGAAGCTGGTCGTGTCCCCCGCCCAGGCCGCGAACCAGGCGATCGCGATCAGCAGGTAGATGTCGATCGCGCCCTGGCCGGCGACGGCGCCGCCGAGCAGCATCACCGTCTCGCCGGGCACGACGAGACCGACGAAGGCCCCGGTCTCGGCGAACGCGAAGGCGCCGACCAGAAGGTAGGTCCAGGCGCCGAGCGTGTTGGAGATGTCTTCCAGCAAACCCTGCAGGTCGAGATGTCCGAGCTGGCGACTGAGGACGTAGTAGCCGGCGGCGACCCCGACAGCGACGATCGCGATCAGCAAGCGTTTGCGGTTGCCGCCGCCCTCCCCCGGCAGCTTCATGGTGCCCGACCTGCCTCGCAGACGATCGCGTCGTCGCGGTCAAGCGCCGCTGCGGCCTCGCGGGCCGCGGCGAGGCTTTCGAAGAGGCCAAACGCGGTCGGGCCGGAGCCGGTCAGCAGAGCATGGGACGCCCCGGCCGCGCGCAGCGCGTCGATCTCGGCGCCGATCTGCGGCCGCAGCGAGCGCGCCGCTGGCTCGAGGTCGTTGACGAGCAGCTCGGGGTAGGAGAGCGGCGACGCACCGGCCCCAGCCGTCTCCCGCAACCGGCCGGCGAGCTCGTCCAGCTCCACAGCACGGCGCCCGAGGCCGAGCCGGTCGGCCTCGGCGAACACCGCCGCGGTGCTGAGGCCGCCGCCATCGGGCAGCAGCACGACCGCGTGCGGCGCGGGGTCCGGCAGTCGCTCGACCCTCTCCCCCGCGCCGCTGACAAGGGCAAGCGCCGGGGTCAGCTGCGAGGGCACGTCGGCGCCAAGCCGCGCCGCGATCTCCTCCAGGCCGGCGACCTCGCCAGCCGCCAGGCGCAGCACCGCCGCCGCATCGGCGCTGCCGCCGCCGAGGCCGGCGGCGACCGGGATTCGCTTCTCGATCTCGACCCGCAACGGCGGGCCCCGCCAACCGCTCTCGCGCAGCGCCGCCAGCGCCCGCGCCGCCAGGTTGTCGCCGTCGACGCCGGGGCAAACGACGTCGTCGCGCTCCCCCTCGGCGATCACGATCGAGTCAGCCAGGGCTAGCGGCTCGAACAGCGAGCAGAGCTCATGCAGCCCGTCCTCGCGCCGGGCGCCGAGATAGAGGCAGAGGTTGAGCTTGGCGGGGGCGTGAATCAGCATCGAAGTCGCGGCGCGGCGCTCAGGACGCCACGCGAATCAAGTTCTCCATCTATTTCCTTGACTACTTGATTCGCGCAGCTTCGCCGATAGGGCGGCGAAGTCGTCGGGTGAGAGCGCCTCGGCGCGGGCGTCCGCCGCCAGACCAAGCCCCACCAGGGCCTCGCGGAGGGCAGCGAGCGACCCTGGCCGCACATGCTCCACAGAGCGGGCCAAGGCCTTGCGGCGATGGGCAAAGGCGGCCCGGACCAGCTCCCTGGTCGGCCCATCGGCGCCCGGCCCGGTACGGCGCAGGCCGAGGATCGCCGAGTCGACCCGCGGACGCGGCTTGAAGACCGCCGGGTCAACCTTGCGCAGCAACTTCACCTCGCAGGCGAGCTGGACGACCACGCTGGGCGATCCGTAAGTGCGGCTGCCCGGTTCGGCGCGCAGGCGGTCGGCGATCTCGCGCTGCACCATCACCGTCCAGCGCTGCACCGAGGGCAGCTCCCCGACCGTACGCAAGATCACCGGCGTCGCCACCGCGTAGGGCAGGTTGGAGACGACCGCGGTCGGCGCCGGCTCGAGGCCGGCCAGATCCAGATCCATCGCATCGCCCCAGTGCAGGCTGACGTTCTGCCGCGCCGCGATCGGCGCCAGCGCCTGCTCCAGGCGCCGGTCGATCTCGATCACCTGCACGCAGCGGGCGACGGCGGCCAAGCGTTCGGTCAGAACGCCTTCTCCCGCGCCCACCTCTAGCACCACGTCGTCCGCATCCAGCTCCGCGTCGCGCACGATCGCGTCGAGCAGGTTGGGGTCGGACAGGAAGTTCTGCCCAAATCTGACCATCTACCAGCCGAGGAGCGCCCGCGCATTGGCCTCGACCGTGCGCTCCAGCTCGGCGTAGGTGACGCCGCGAACCTCGGCAACGACCTCGGCGGTCGAGACGACATAGGCGGGCTCGTTGGGCTTGCCGCGCATCGGCTGCGGAGCCAGGTAGGGAGCATCGGTCTCGACCAGGACCAGCTGGTCGGGAAGCTTCGCCGCCGCCTCACGCAGCTCCTCGGCACTGGGGAAGGTGACGATGCCGGAGAAAGAACAGAACCAGCCGCGCTCGATTGCATCGTCGACCCGCCAGGGGGCGAGGAAGCAGTGCAGGATTACCGCCACCCCCTCCCCCTTCGAATCGAGGATCTCGAAGATGTCGTCGACGGCGCCGGTCTCGCCCTCGGGATCGCGGGCGTGGATGACGATCGGCAGGTCGCGCTCGCGGGCGATCTCGATCTGCGCCTCAAAGGCGCGCCGCTGGTCGTCCCGGCTCGCCGTCTCGCGGTAGTAGTCGAGCCCGGTCTCGCCAATCGCCCGCACCTTCTCGTTCTCCGCCGCGAGACGGGCGATCTCCATTGCCCGGGCATCGTCGAATCCCGCGGCCTCGGTGGGATGACAACCGACCGTCGCGAAAACGCTCTCGTAACGCCCAGCGGCAGCAAGCACCGCCTGGTTGGACTCGGCGTCGAGGCCGACGTTGAGCATCCGCTTGACCCCGGCCTCGTTGGCAGCCGCGACGACCTCGGCCTCAGGCCGCTCACAGAGGAAGAGGTGCGTGTGGGAATCGATCACCGACCCAGCCTATCCACGGCCCGGAACGCGAAACGGCCCGCGCTCCCGAAAGGCCGCGGGCCGTCGTAAGGGATCTGCCGATCGGCTAGGGAGTCGGGCAGGTGAGTGGGTCGGTAAGCACCGGCGGAATGCTGACGCCGCCGAAGATCGCACCGAGGATCAAGCCGGAGAGGATCGTCGTCAGGCCGTTGAGGCCGGTCCTCAACAGGTTGGACTGCGAGGTCAGCGCAGAGGCCTGGTCGCAAACTGCACCGACCAGCGGCACAGCGCCAACCGCATCGAGCAGCTGCCCGTTGGTGAGACCTTCGACCGCATCGACAGCACCACTCAAGTCACCGTTGGTCAGACCCTGGACCGCATCGACGGCACCAAGGAGTTTGGCGTTGTCGAGGCCGTTCAGCGTGTTCAACGAACCGACCAGATCGCCGTGGGTGACCCCGTTGAGGATTCCTTCCAGTGCTTCAAGCTTCAGCGAGAGGGAGGCAACTTCTGTTTTCAGCGCCGCTTCGTTGGAGCCGGAGGAGCCGTTCGTCCCGGACGAGCCACCCTGGCCCGTTGTTCCAGGCTGCCCGGTTGTTCCGGGCTGGCCGCCCGGTCCGCTGGAACCGGCGACGCTCCAGGCAACTTTGCGCTCGCCGCGCTTGCAGTGCTTGGCGAGAGGACCACCCGGAGGCTCCCCTTCGCCTTTCCCTTGACTCGGTAACAGGCATGGATCTGACCGTCCTTGCCAACCGGCGCAGCCGCGCCGGCCGTTCCGACCAGAGCGACGAGCAAAATCGCCGTCGCCGCAAGCAGAGCGATTGAGGTGTTTACACGTGCATGAGGTACAGCGATTCTGTTCATGCCTCCAATGTCGACAGAAAAGTTCGGAATAAAATAAATGCAATTGTTTGATCGAGTTGATTAATACCTAAAATTTAGGTTTCAATAGTGCTCTAGGCTTCCGCCCTCATGGCCGACTTCGCCGATTACTACCGCGAGATCTACGCCCGTGGTTTGGGCGGAGAAGCGCCCAGCATCCCGGTCCCGATCGCCGAGCTGGAGCAGCGGGCCGCCGCGGCGATGGACGAGCGGGCCGTCAACTACGTCTTCGCCGGCGCCGGCAGCGAGAGCACGATCGACGCCAATCGCGAGGCCTTCCAGCGGCGCCAGATCGTGCCCCGCATGCTGCGCGACGTCGCCGAGCGCGACCTCTCGACCACGCTGCTCGGCATGACGATGCCGGCGCCGCTGCTGCTGGCGCCGATCGGCGTGCAGAAGGTCGTCCACGAGGAGGGCGAGCTGGCGACGGCCCGCGCCGCTGCGAGCGTCGGCCTGCCGATGATCGCCAGCACCGCCTCGCACTTCACCCTCGAGCAGATCGCCGAGGCGGGCGGCGAGGCGCCGCGCTGGTTCCAGCTCTACTGGGCCAGCGACCGCGCCCTGGTCAAGAGCTTCGTCGGGCGGGCGGAGGCAGCCGGCTACGGCGCGATCGTGCTTACCGTCGACACCTTCCTCCCCGGCTGGAAGCCTCGCGACCTGCAGCAGGCCTGGCTGCCCTTCCTCGAAGGCTCGGGCAATGCCAACTACCTCCAGGACCCGGTCTTCCGCGCCGGCCTCGAGAAAGCCCCCGAGGAGGATCTCGGCGCCGCCACCGGCCACTACCTCGGCGTGCTCTCCAACCCCTCGCTCAACTGGGACGACCTCGAGTGGCTACGCGGAATCACCACGCTGCCGATCGTCCTCAAGGGCATCCAGCACGTCGAGGACGCCCGCGAGGCGGTCAAGCGGGGCATCGACGGCATCGTCGTCTCCAATCACGGCGGCCGCCAGGTCGACGGCGCGATCGGCTCGCTCGACGCATTGCCGCCGATCGCCGAGGCGACGGGCAACGACCTGACGATCCTCTTCGACAGCGGCGTCCGCAGCGGCTCCGACGTAATCAAGGCCCTCGCCCTCGGCGCCGACGCCGTCTGCCTCGGCCGCCCCTACGTCTGGGGCCTGGCGTTGGAGGGCCAGGCCGGAGTCGAAACCGTTCTGAAGATGATCCTCGCCGAGCTCGACCTGACGCTGGCGCTCTGCGGTTACACGGAGCCCAGCCAGCTCGGGCCGGACACGCTCTCGGAGACCCGATAGTGAGGTGCAACGTTTTGTGGTCCCAGTAGGACCACAAAACGTTGCACCTCACGGGCGGTCAAGCGCTCATAGGTCACGCCGGGCGAAGGCAGCGGCCGCCAGGGCGAGCACGCCCGCCGTGTAGGCGAAGGCCCAGATGATCAGGCCCGGACTCGCCGCTTCGGAGCCGCCGAACGGCCCGAGCTGCAGGACGACGCCGGTCAGCCCCGAGGTGTTGGAGATCAGCGCGTGCAGGCTGGCGGCGTAGAGGCCCTCGAAGGGAAGGACCCAGCTTGCCGTGTGGCCGATCGAGTGCAGGGTGTCGGAGTTGATCGCGTGGCCGATCTGGGCCAGCAGCCCGGCGGTCAGGCCGGCGCCGTAGACCATGAAGACGACGATCCCCTGCGCCGTCACCGAGAGGAAGGTGGAGGCGAGCAGCGAGAGCGCGGCGACGATCGCGACCGCCAGCGCCAGCGCCAGGGCGGGGCCGAGCAGGTGGTCGGGCGCCCAGTGGCCGGTCTGCCAGGTGATCGCCAGCGCCGCCGCGTAGACCGAGAGCACGTAGGCCGCCGCCAGGCCGGCGGCGGCGAGGAAGCGCGAGAGCAGCAGCGTCGTGCGGCCGATCGGGCGCACGACCAGCGGCTGCAGCAGGCCGCTCTCGGCGTCCCCCCGCACGATCCCCAGGGTGAGGAAGACGGCGAGGACGGAGCCGAGGAAGAGCGTGGTGAACATCGCCAGGCCGAAGATCGTCGCGCCGGTAAAGGCCTTGGGGTCGAGGATCTTCGCTTCGCCTTCCGCGAAGCCGCCGGCGTCGCGGAAGGCGAAGTGGGCGCCGACCCCGTAGAGCGCCAGGAAGCCGAGCGAGAGCAGCAGCACGGCGAGGAAGACGCGGCGGCGCAGCCCCTCGCGCAAGGCATAGCCGATCACGGTGGCGACGGAGCGCGCCATGCCGCTCATCCCGTCCGGCCCTGCACGGCGTCGAGGTAGACGTCCTCGAGCGTGCTGCGGAGTACCTCGACCCGGTGGATGAGCTCGCCTTCGGCAACCAATCGCGCGACTATCTCCGGCGCCTCCTCGCGCCCGGCGCCCTCGAAGAGCCTGACCCCTTTGGCGGTTTCGATTTCGACCCCGCGCGGGCGCTCCAGATCCGCCGGCCGGCCCTCCTGGACCAGCCTGCCGTCGGCGATGATCGCCACCCGGTCGCAGACCAGCTCGACCTCGCTGAGCAGGTGCGAGTTGAGCAGCACGGCGACGTCGCGGCGGCGCAGCTCTTCGAGCAGGCCGCGGACGATCCGCCGGCCGACCGGGTCGAGCGCGCTGGTCGGCTCGTCGAGCAGGAGCAATCGCGGCGATCCGACCAGAGCCTGAGCGATGCCGAGCCGCTGCTGCATGCCCTTCGACATCGTCTCCACCCGCGTGCGGGCGGCGTGGCTGAGCTCGACCAGCTCGAGCAACTCGGCGCGCTCGCCCGCCCCACCGACTGAGTCGCAGAGCCGCTGGTGCAGCTGCAGCAGCTCGTCGGCCGAGCACCAGCCGGGAAAGCGGAAGAGCTCGGCGAGGTAGCCGATCCCGGCCCGGGCCGGGGGCGAGCCGGCCGGCCTGCCCAGCACCTCGACGCTGCCGCCGCTGGGCCTGACCAGGCCACAGGCGATCTTGGTCAGGGTCGACTTGCCGGCGCCGTTGGGGCCGAGCAGGCCGAGCAACTCGCCAGCGCCGACCTCGAGGTCGACCCCGACCAGTGCTTCCTTGCCGCGGTAGGACTTGCGCAGGGCGCGGGCGGCGAGGACCGCCGCCACTAGGCCGGCGTCTCGATCTTGGGGAAGAGCTGCGGCACCCGCTCGACGCTCTGGCCGCCGGGACGGGAGCCCAGCTCGGCGAGCTCCCGGGACCCTTCGTCCAGGGTGCTCAGCAGCTTCTCGCTGGTCTGGGGCAGGTAAGGAACCAGCAGCAGCGTCGTCACCCGCAGGCCCTCGCAGAGGTTGTAGAGGACCTCGTCGAGGCGCTCGGGGTCGGCCTCGTCCTTTGCCAGCACCCACGGCTGGCTCTCCTCGACGTAGCGGTTGAGCCGCCGCACCAGCTTCCAGGCCTCCTCCAGCGCCTGGGTCAGCTCGGCGCGGTCGAGCAGCTCGCAGAAGCGCGGCACGATGCCCTCGAAGTCCTCGGCGAGCACGACGTCGACGGCCGCCACCGGCACCGTGCCGGCGCGGTAGCGCTCAACCATCGCCAGGATGCGGCTGGCGAGGTTGCCGAAGTCGTTGGCCAGCTCGGTCTCGTAGCGAACCTCGAATCCGGCGGTGGAGATCGAGCCGTCCTGGCCGAAGCTGACCTCGCGAAAGAGGTAGAAGCGCAGCGCGTCGGCGCCGAAGCGCTCGATCACCTCGAAGGGGTCGAGCACGTTGCCGAGTGACTTCGACATCTTCTTCTCGCCCATCAGCAAGTAACCGTGGATCGTCATCCGCTGCGGTGGCTCGAGGTCGGCGGCCATGCAGAGGGCGGGCCAGATCACGGCGTGGAACTTGAGGATGTCCTTGGCCAGCACGTGCAGGCTGGCCGGCCAGAAGCGCTCGGTCAGGTCCTCCCCCTCGCGGGCGAAGGTCAGCGCCGTGACGTAGTTGAGCAGGGCGTCGAACCAGACGTACATCCGCTGCTCGGGGTCCCAGGGCAGCGGCAGCCCCCACTTCAGCGTCGGCCGCGAGAGCGAGACGTCCTCGAGCCCGCCCTTGATGAACGAGACGGCCTCGTTGCGGCGGAAGTCGGGCACGACGAAGTCGGGACGCTCCTCATAGAGAGCTTCGAGCCGCTCCTGGAAGGCGGAGAGGCGGAAGAACCAGTTCTCCTCGCGCACCTTCTCGAGCGGGATCTCGTGGATCGGGCAGGTGTTGCCGGGGCCGAGCTCGCGCTCGGTTTTGAAGTCGGCGCAGCGCGGGCAGTACCAGCCCTCGTAGACGCCCTTGTCGACCCAGCCGTTGTCGTAGACCCGCTGCATGATCTCGGCGACCTTCTCGGTGTGGCGCGGATCGGAGGTGCGGATGAAGAAGTCGTTGGTGGCGCCGATGATCGGCCCCAGCGCCTCGAACTTCGCCGCATTGCGATCGGCCAGCTTCTGTGGCGAGATGCCCTCGCGCTCGGCGGCAAGCTCGATCGGCTCGCCGTGCTCATCGGTGCCGGTGAGGAAGAAGACGTCCTCGCCGCGCTGGCGCATGTGGCGGGCGAGCACGTCGGCCGCCATCGTCGAGTAGGCATGGCCGAGGTGGGGCTCGGCGTTGACGTAGTAGATCGGCGTTGTGACGTAGTACGACACTGCGGCCAGGCTATCTACGCGGCTCGCGGCCGGTCAGCGCACGGTAGAGATCGTTCGCCCGCGTTCCGGTGAGGGCGGCGACGACGCTGGCGGCGGCGCGCGGGCGGGCGCCCGACTGGACCAGGTGGCGCAGCGCGTCGACGGCGAAGCCGACATCGCGGTCGTGATCTTCGGAGGCGGCGGGCCCGATCACCAGCACGATCTCGCCCTTGACGTCGCCGCGGAAGCGCCGCGCCAGTTCGGCGAGCGAACCGCGGGCGATTTCCTCGTGCATCTTGGTCAGCTCGCGACAGACCGCCGCGGGACGGTCGGCCGCGATCGCCGCCAGCGCCGCCAGCGACTCACCGACCCGGCGCGGGGACTCGAAGGCGACAACGGTCTCGGCCGAGCGCAGCACCCGCTCCATCTCACCGGAGCGCTTGGGCAGGAACCCCTCGAAACGCCAGCGATCGGTCGGTAGGCCGGAGGCGACCAGGGCGACCGGCACCACCGAGGGGCCGGGCAGCACGGTTATGTCGAGGCTGCGATCGATGCAGCGGCGGATCAGCTTGTAGCCGGGGTCGGAGATCCCCGGCATGCCGGCATCGGAGACCAGAGCGACCATGTCGCCACGCTCGATCTTCTGCGCCAGCTCGGTCGCCCGCGCCGTTTCGTTGCCCTCGTGGTTGGAGACCAGCGGCGGCGCCGGGCGGATGCCGAGCTTGTCGAGCAGGCCGCCGGTGCGGCGGGTGTCCTCGCAGGCGATCCAGTCGGCGGCCACGAGCGCGTCGCGGACGCGAAGCGTGACGTCGTCGAGGTTGCCGATCGGGGTCGGACAGACGACCAGCTCCCCCGGCATCAGCCCCTCCCCTGATCCAACTCGATCCGCGCCATCGCCGCGGCGCCGATCATGCCAGCGTCGGCACCCAGCTCAGCGGCGACGACGGGGATCCGCTTCATCGGCGGTAGCGCCCGCGCCTCCAGCTCGCGGCGAGCAGGCTCGAGCAGCAAGTCGCCGGCAGCGATCACGCCGCCCCCAATCACGAAGACCTCGGGCTCGAAGATGTTGGCGAAGCTGGTCAGGGCGACGCCGAGCCGCGAGCCGATCAGGTCGAAGACGCCGATCGCCGTGGCATCGCCGCCAAGCGCCGCCTCGGTGACCACCTTGCCGTCGATCTCCTCACCGGCGGCGAGCATCGCCCCCAGCGCCGAGCCCGGCTCACGCTCGGCCGCCGCGCGCCCCTCGCGCCCCAGCGCCGTGCCCGAGGCCAGCGTCTCGACGCAGCCGCGACCGGGACAGTTGCCCTGGCAAGGTGGCCCGTCGATCTGGATCACCGTGTGACCGAGCTCGGCCCCTGCCCCGGTGCTGCCGCGGTAGACCTCGCCGTTGAGGATCAACCCGCCGCCGATCCCGGTGCCGATCGTCAGCATCACCGCGTTCTCGGCGCCGCGCGCGGCGCCGTAAAGATGCTCGGCGAGCGCGGCCACAGTGGCGTCGTTGTCGACGAACGCCGGCAGGCCGGTGCGCTCGCCGATCAGATCCCGGATCGGCAGGTTCTCCAGCGGCAGGTTGACGGCGCTGACGGCAATGCCTTTGTCGTGGTTGATCGTCGCCGGGATGCCGAGGCCGACTCCAGCCGCGCTCGGGCGGGCGGCGTGGGCCTCACCGATCTCACGCACCAAGAGCTCAACAAGCTCGTCCTCAGTTTGCCCGGTCGAGGCCTCGCGACTCTCCCAGAGCACCTTCGAATCCGCATCGAGGACGCCGAGCAGCATCTTCGTGCCGCCCAGGTCCACCCCGATGATTTCCCCTGCACTCACGCGAGCTTCCGGCAGGGCTGAAGGCGGGCGACCGCGGGCATCGGCATAGTTTCCGCAGTCTTTCATGGCCGACAATGGCGAGCAGCAGCCCTCCGGGCCGCCCGAGTACAAGGTCTACCGGTCACGGAAAGGCCCTCTGTCCCGGTTGCGGTCCCCAGATCTCTCAGGCCTCAGAGAGCGGACGCCGCGCGCGCCAAAGTGGTGGCGCCGCGACAAGGAGCCCAAGCCCGAGCGCACCGGGCCACCCCGTCGCTGGACCGCCAAGCGGGTGCTCAAGTGGGTCGGGATCGCAGCTCTCGGCTGGATCCTGCTCAGCTTCCTCGCCTTCGCCGTCTCCGCTCAGCTGCAGTCCTTCAAGCTCTCCGGCGAAGCCAAGGACGCCCTGCACGGCAACCCCCTGCTGCTGCCGAGCGCGCAGACGATCCTCGTCCTCGGCACCGACGCGCGACCGCCTGACACCAAGGAGCCCGGCGCCCCTCACTCGCAGAAGTGCTTCGAACAGCAGTCGCACGGCGACGCCCCCCACGACGGCTGCGAAGCCGGCGAATACCGCGCCGACACCCTGATGCTGATCCGGGCCGGCGGTGGCGCCTTCCGCAAACTCTCGATCCCGCGCGACAGCTACGCCGAAATCCCCGGCCAGAGCCCAACGAAAATCAACGCCGCCTTCTCCTTTGGCGGCGCCAAGGCCCAGATCGAAGCGGTCGAAAACTTCCTCGACGTCCAGGTCGACCACGTCGCGATCGTCGATTTCACCGGCTTCGAAGACCTGATCAACGCCGTCGGCGGGGTCAAGGTCGACATCCCGCACAAGCTCTGCGCCGACATCTCCGGTGGCGCCGGCGGCGGTCAGGGCGGTGTGAGCTTGCGCCTGAAGAAGGGCGAGAACACCCTCAACGGCGAAAAGGCCCTCGCCTACTCGCGGGTGCGCGAGCCGAGCGAATGCCCCGGCCCTGGCAAGAGCGCTTACTCGTTTCCCTACAGCGACTTCCAGCGCGCCCAGGCCCAGCAGCGGGTGATCAACGGGGTCAAGGACCGCCTCACCGACCCGCTGCGCCTCCCCTACAACTTCATCCACGGCCCGATCATCGGCTGGGACGCACCCAAGGCCTTCGTCAGCGACATGGGCTTCCTGACCATGCCGCAGCTGGTCCTCTCCGCCGCGATCGGCGGCAGCGCCCCCACCGACGTGCTCTGCGCCGGCGCCCACTCGGGCTGCGGCGAAGGCCCGGAAGGCAGCGTCGAAGTCCCCGAGGCGACCCGCCGCCACGCCGTCAAGCGGCTGCTCAACGGCTAACAGTTCGCCGCATCCGACCTTGACCACCCCAGAGCGGGGTCAATATCGGCTACTCGCTGGTGGTCGAGGCCTTCGGCTTGGAATCGCCGGAGGATTTCGAGTCGCTCGACTTGGACTCGCCGGAGCCCTCGGACGACCCTTTCGACTCGCCAGAGCCCTCGGATGAACCGCCGTTGGCGGCGGCCCCCTTCTTCTTCTTGCCGTAGTCGGTGTTGTAGAAGCCGGAGCCCTTGAAGTGGACGGCGACGGGATGCAGGACGCGCACCGCGGGAGCGCCGCACTCCTGGCACTCGGTCAGCGCCTCGTCGCTCATCTTCTGGATCACGTCGAAGACGTGGCCGTTCTCGCATTTGTACTCGTAGATAGGCACGGGCTGCGGGATTATCGCAGCCGGTACGGTTCCGGCCATGTCGACCGCCGAGCAGGGAGCCCCGCAGACAGACGTCTCAATGGAGGAGATCGTCGCCCTCTGCAAGCGCCGCGGCTTCGTCTTCCCCTCCTCGGAGATCTACGGCGGGCTCGGCTCGACCTACGACTACGGCCACTACGGCGTGCTGCTCAAGAACAACGTCAAGGCCGAGTGGTGGCGGGCGATGCTGCAGGAACGCGACGACATCGTCGCCCTCGACTCGGCGATCCTCCAGCACCCGCGGGTCTGGGAGGCCTCCGGCCACCTCGAGGGCTTTACCGACCCCCTCGTGCAGTGCCTGGGCAAGTGCAAGAAGCGCTGGCGCGAGGATCACCTGCGCGAGGCGGTCGAAGCCGAGGGCGGCGACCCCAGCGCCGAATTGCGCTGCCCCGAGTGCGGCGGCGAGCTCTCCGAGCCGCGCCAGTTCAACCTGATGTTCGAGACCCACGTCGGCCCCGTCGCCGGCGAGGGCTCGGAGGTCTACCTGCGGCCCGAGACCGCCCAGGGCATCTTCATCAACTTCAAGAACGTGCTCGGCTTCGCCCGCAAGAAGCCGCCCTTCGGCATCGCCCAGATCGGCAAGTCCTTCCGCAACGAGATCACCCCCGGCAACTTCATCTTCCGCACCCGCGAGTTCGAGCAGATGGAGATGGAGTTCTTCGTGCCACCTGCCGACGCCGAGCGCTGGTACCGGACCTGGATCGAGGAGCGCGAGCGCTGGTACACCGAGCTCGGCATCCGCCCCGACTTCCTCCGCGTCCGCCCCCACGACGCCGACGAGCTCTCCCATTACTCGTCCGGCACCAGCGACGTCGAGTACCTCTTCCCGATCGGCTGGTCGGAGCTGGAGGGGATCGCCAACCGCGGCGACTTCGACCTCACCCAGCACGCCAAGTTCAGCGGCGAGAAGCTCGAGTACTTCGACCAGCAGAGCAAAGAGCGCTACGTCCCCCACGTGATCGAGCCCGCCGCCGGCGCCGACCGTGCCACCCTCGCCTTCCTCGTCGACGCCTACGAGGTCGAGGAAGTCGAGGGCCGCCAGCGCACCGTCCTTCGCCTCCACCCCCGCCTGGCTCCCAACAAGGTCGCGGTCCTCCCCCTCGTCTCCAAGGAGGGCATGCCGGAGAAGGCCCGCGAGATCTTTCAAGAGCTGCGCGCCCGCATGCCCGCCGAGTTCGACGAGGGCGGCTCGATCGGCAAGCGCTACCGCCGCCAGGACGAGATCGGCACCCCATGGGGAATTACCGTCGACCACCAGACGATGGAAGACGACACCGTCACCCTCCGCGACCGCGACTCCCTGGAGCAGACGCGAGTCCCGATCGCCGGGCTGGCGGACGACCTCGCCGCCCGCCTCACCCAGCCCTGGCGCAGCCCGAAGCTCTGTTAGCCATTTGAGTTTCGCCACTGCAGCAAGCCAAAGGTCAGGGCTGCGCCCAAAACCATCGTGCCGAGCATCAGCCATAGCCGGTCAGAGCCGTTTGACCCAGGCAGGGACACGTTCGCTCCAAAAACGGCCGCAACAAGTCCAGGAACCAAGAGGAATGCAGTCAATCGGGTCGCAGTCGATTGCAGCTTATTGACCTGAACCTGCTGCCTTTGAGCAAGATCAAGCTGCACAGCGATCGCGACAGTATTGGCAGCGACAAAGGCGTCGGAAACGTCTGATCGCAGTTTTTCGATCCGGCCGCGCGCATTCTCAATCTCATCATCGACTGCTAAATCGACAACCGAGTGATGGCCCGTGCTCCAAACGGCCCGATGCAAGTCGAGCCTTATCTGCGCATCGAGCTCATCTACCTTGGTGCGCAGTGCGGTCGCGTTGGCTCGAAAGGCCCCGAGTTGCGATAGATCCGTTAGGCCTGCCCCGCCGCTCACGGATTCGAACAGTTTGCTCTCCCAGGTGTCTACCGCAAGGGCTGCCTCGACCGCGATGTCCACCGACGCCTTTGCCACCTCGAGCGCGTACATCGAGGCGAGATCACCAACCGAGGCGGAGTACTCGCCTGAATAGAACCCTTTCCTCGGTGGCCGTCGATGCGCGCCGAAACCTCGATATCAGCGCCTTTTGACTCATGCCAGAGCACCAGCAAGGCGTTCTCGATCGCACAGATTGTGCCCGACACCCATTCGATTCGACCATCAACCTCTGAAAACCAGGGAACCTCGACATGAAGGCGAAACGGATTCCACGTACGACCCGGAAGGACGCCAGCACCATGGTCCGATCCTGGCCGCAGAGCTCTCCAGCCAGAAAGGCTCGCCTCTTCGAGCTCCGGGAAAATCGCAACCAGCCAGTCGGACAACTCATTCGCATCGGCCGCCGACACTTGGCCAAAGACGGCACGCAGTGAATCCGCATTTTTGCCAGCGAATTGAGAGCCTGCCGGCAGGCGATGGCGTAGCTCAGCTGGTCCAGCTATTGGGTGATCGGCTACACCGGATTGGATGGAGAAATGACCAGTAGCCATCTGCTCCCTCGCCAAATAGGACCAACCAAAACCCTTGTTGGGCTGCCACTCGAGCGCACGGCTAACACTTGGGTACCGACCTCAGGAGCCGCCCTCGATCAGGCCGATCACGTTGCCCTCGGGGTCTTTGAACTGACCGAGGACCATGCGGCCCATGATCGTCTCGGGGCCCATCACGCGGGTGCCGCCGAGGGACTCGGCCTTGCTCAGAGCCTCCTCGACGCTGGGGACTTCGACGTAGAAGGTGACGTGGCCCTCGTAGCCCTCGGGGCCCTGGCCGATGCCACCACCGAGGCCGATGCCTTCAGAGTTGCTGTTGGCCTCGCGGTCGACCAGGCCGTACTTCATCTCGTTCTCGGCGTTGACGTTCCAGTCGAAGAGCTCGGCGTAGTAGCTCTGCAGCTTCTCGCCGTCGCGGCCGACGACCTCGAAGTGGACCACTGGCTGTCCCATGTCTCCTCCTAGATTTGGCGATGTGCGCTCAGGCGCTCGACATGAACCGTTCCACATCGGTGGCGTCGGCGGCAAGCGCGGCTGTGGCCGCCTTGCTAACGGGCCCGAGCGGCTCGAGCGTGACCTTGCCGCGATTGAGCCTCCAGGTGCCGGCGGCACGGCCTTTGACCAGGGAGAAGGGCCTGAAAATCCCGTTCATCGTGACCAGGTGGGTGTGGGGACCGAGGACCCGCTCGCGCGAGGTCCAGCCGAGCAGCAGGGGATCGAAAGCGCCGAGCAGGCGCGGGCCCGGCACCTCCGCGACGGGTGGGGTGGCAGCCAGGTAGACGAGGCCATCCTTGCGCTCGACCAGCTCGGAGGAGATCGCCTCGAGGCCGGCGCGAGCGTCGCGTAGTGGCAGGCCCGCCCAGCGGGCGAGGTCGCGGTCGTCGGCCGGCGCGTGGCCGACGAGATAGCGGCGGGCGAGCTCCGCCAAGGCGGCGTCGCGGTCGACCTTGGGCTGTCGCCCAAGCCAGTCGCGGACCAGAACGTAGGCGTGGTCCTTGCCGACCATCGGACCGCGCACGGCCACTCCCTGCACCGCGGCGAGGAAGAGGAGGTGGATCAGCGCCTGGCCCGCGGTCGGCACGCCAGCCGAGTCAAGGCGCTCGCGCAGCTGCTGCCGGGTCAGCGGCCCCTCTTTGGCCAGGGCGCGTTCGATCGTCTTCACGGCCCGCTCCCCCTGCTCGGCGGGCACGCCCTCCTGCCGCAGGCGCCGCGCGCAAGATGTGTGCAGCGGCGGCGTGGTCAGAGCCTGCAGCCAGGGGTAGTCCTCGCTGCGCACGAGGTGCAGCGTGCCGCGATTGAGCCAGGTGATCAGCAGGGAACGCTCCTCGCTCAGCGCCCGATCGACGTCCGCCGCCGTCAGCCCCTCACTGCGCGCCCGCACCGCCAGCCGCGCCCCGCGCGGGTCCTGTCCCTGGACCGCGAGCAAACGCTCGGCCACGGCCGCGGGGTTCTGAGCGGGAGGTCCGGAGAGCCCCTGAGCGTGGAATCGCTCGGCGTAGATCGAGGCGGTGGGCACGCCGAGATGATGGCGAGCCCGCCGCCGCGGGGTCAGGCCACCGGCCTGAAGCGGCGGCGATCGGCCGAACGCGCTACTTGACCGAGAGCAGGTCGATGACGAAGATCAGCGTTTCGTTGGGGCCAATCGCGGGCGGAGAGCCCGCTTCGCCGTAGGCAAGTTCGGGCGGGATGATCAGCTCGCGGCGCCCGCCGACCTTCATCCCTTCGACCCCCTGATCCCAACCGGGGATGACCTGTCCGGCGCCGAGACCGAAGGTGAACGGTTCCGCGCCGCGGCTCCAGGATGAATCGAATTCTTTGCCGCTTTCGTAGCCGACGCCGACGTACTGGACCGAGACTTCATCGCCGGCCTTGGCTTCGGCGCCACTGCCTTCTTCGATTTCCTTGATCTCGAGCTTCTTCGGCGGCGCGCCCTTGGGCACGGTCACCTTCGGCTTCGTCTTCTTCGCGGTCGAGGTCGATTCGGAGGAGGTTGATTCGTTCGAGGTCGAGGCAGTCGATTCGCTGGACGAGGAGTCGTCGCTGCCGCCACAGCCGGCGACGGCGAGAGCGAGACAGGCAAAGAGGATCAGGCCAAGGCGCTTCACGGCGGCAGATCCTACGCGACGACGCGACAGCGGGCGTTCATCGTCAGCGCTTGCCGGTCATCGTGTTCCAGGCACGACGGAAAAAGCCGGGGCGACCGCCGACGAGATCGGCGGGATTGACCGAGAGCGCACCCGGGTTTGCATCGGGCGCCCCCAACTTCACGGCCTCTGCAGCGTCAATCTTGAGCACGATCCCGCGCTCGAATATGTCGCCGACCTCGGGCGCGTCGACGAAGCGGTGACCACCTGGACCGGCGGTGGTATCGAAGATGACGCCGTCGAACATGTCGAGGTTGGGGGCCGAGAGCACCCGCACGACACGACCGAGGTCCTTGCCGTCGCTTGAGTAGACCGGCACGCCCTTGCTCACCGCGAGGTATGAGGTCGGCTCACCCAGATCGTCCATCGGGCGGAGCATAGCCGTGCTTGGAAGCCGCCCGGTACCTGACTGCGGGCTATGCTCGCCCAACGGATTACTCGACAAGGAGAAGACGATGGCGATTGGACTGAGGCTCAGGTTCGAGGGCGGCACGCAGGAGCAGTACGACGCGGTCCACGCTCAGGTGGACGTCGACAACAATCCACCCGAAGGGCTGATCTTTCACGCGTCCGGCCCGACCGAGAACGGTTGGGGGATCATCGACTTCTGGGAGTCACGCGATCACTTCGACCGCTTCCAGGCAGACCGCCTCGGCCCGGCGATTGGCGCGCTGGGAGACCAGGCGTTTGCGGGTCCACCAGACATCAAGGAGTTCCCCGTACACCACCTGCTCAAGCCGTAGACGGCGGGGGCCGGGCGCATGGGACTCAACCTCGCATCGCTGCTGACCGAGAGCACCGAGCGGTCGCCGGAGAGTCCGGCGATCCGCCTCGGCGAGGCGGAGCTCAGCTACGGCGAGCTCAACGACCGCAGCGCCCGCCTCGCCACCCTGCTGCGCGAAAAAGGCCTCGAGCCGGGCGACCGGGTCGGCGTGATGCTGCCCAACGTGCCGGAGTTCCCGGTCGCTTATTACGGGGTGCTGCGGGCGGGCTGCATCGTCGTACCGATGAACGTGCTGCTGAAGCGGCGTGAGATCGCCTTCTACCTCGAGGATTCCGGCGCCAAGCTGCTGCTCGCCTGGCACGGCTTCGCCGCTGAGGCGCGCGACGGAGCGGCCGACGCAGGCGCCGAGATGATCGAGGTCGAGCCGAGCGCCTTTGCCGCGACGCTGGAGGGGCTCGAGCCGACGCCGGGGCTCGCCGACGCCGCCGAGGACGACACCGCGGTGATCCTCTACACCTCTGGCACAACCGGCAAGCCCAAGGGTGCCGAGCTAACCCACCAGAACCTCTTTCGCAACGCCGACGTCTCCAGCCGCACCACCAGCGAAATCGCGCAGGGGGACGTCGTCCTTGGCGCCCTGCCGCTCTTCCACTCCTTTGGGCAGACGGTGAGCATGAACGCGTCGCTCAAGGTCGGTGCCTGCCTCACCCTGGTTCCCCGCTTCGACCCGGCTGAGGCGCTGGCGACCATGCAGCGCGACGGCGTCACACATTTCTACGGCGTGCCAACGATGTACGGGGCGCTGCTTCACCACCCCGGGCGCGAGGACTACGACACCTCGGCCCTGCGCATCTGCATCACCGGCGGCGCCTCGATGCCGGTCGAGGTGCTGCGCGGCTTCGAAGACGCCTTCGGGGCGAAGGTGATGGAGGGCTACGGCCTCTCGGAGACCTCGCCGGTCGCCTGCTCCAACCACCCCGACAGAGATCGCAAGGCCGGCTCAATCGGCACCCCGATCGAGGGGGTCGAGATGCAAGTCGTCGACGAGAACGACGAGCCCGTCGCCCAGGGCGAGGTCGGCGAGATCGTGATCCGTGGCCACAACATCATGAAGGGCTACTGGCAGCGCCCCGATGCGACCGAGGAGGCGATGCGGGGCGGCTGGTTCCACAGCGGCGACATGGCCCGCACCGACGAGGAGGGCTACTTCTACATCGTCGACCGCAAGAAGGATCTGATCATCCGCGGCGGCTACAACGTCTATCCACGCGAGGTCGAGGAGGTGCTCTACGAGCATCCGAAGATCCGCGAAGCGGCCGTGGTCGGCGTCCCCCACGACGAGTGGGGCGAGGAGATTGGCGCCGCGGTGGTCTGCCACGAGGGCGAGGAGCTGGCCCCCGAGGAGGTCAGCGCCTACGTCAAGGAGCGCATCGCCGCCTACAAGTACCCGCGCCTCGTCTGGTTCATCGAGGACCTACCCAAGGGCCCCACCGGCAAGATCCTCAAGCGCGAGATCGAGCCCCCATCGTCTGTGTGACGAAGTCACCCTGGGCCGAACTGGCTGGTCAGCCAGTTCGGCGGTAACCTTCCCGAGCAGCCGCCCCCCCGCCGGACCAGCAAAAGGAGAGAGATGAGCGTCGCTTCGCAGAGCCTGATGGACAACGTCACCTACGAGGACCTCTACCGTCGCTGGGAGGGGGGCAACTGGAGCGCCTACGACATCGACTTCTCCGGCGACAAAGAGGGCTGGGACGGCCTCAGCGACATCCAGCGCCGCTCGGCGATGTGGATCTACTCGATGTTCTTCTACGGCGAGGACCGGGTCGCCGACACCCTCGCCCCCTACATCACCGCCGCCCCGACCGAGGAGCAGGCCTACTTCCTCGCCACCCAGCAGGTCGACGAGGTCCGTCACTCGGTCTTCTTCCACCGCTTCTTCAAGGAGGTGATCGGCGTCGGCGGCGACTCGATCCAGCAGACCCTCTCCTCCACCCTGCCGCAGCTCAACTGGGGCTACCGCGGCATCTTCGACCGGCTCGACGTGATGGCCGAGGAACTGCGCAAGGATCGCTCGGTGCCCAAGTACGCGCAGGCGATCACCCTCTACCACCTGATCGTCGAGGGCTCGCTGGCCCAGCCCGGCCAGCACTTCATCGAGGACTTCTTCGCCAACGAAGAGACGATGCCCGGCTTTAGCTCCGGCATGGCCAACGTCTCCCGCGACGAGCAGCGCCACATCGGCTTCGGCGTCAAGGTGCTCTCCGAACTGCTGGGCGAAGGGAACCCCGGCTGGGAGGAGAACCGGGCGGCGGTCGTCGAGCTGCTGCGCGAGACCCTGCCCTACGGCCCCGCCGTCTTCTCGCCGCCGAACATGGACCGCGAATACACCGAGTGCTATGGCTTCTCGCTCGAGGACATCTTCGCCTTCGGCCTCAAACTGATCCGCCAGCGCTGGCGCACGATCGGCTTCCCGACAGAGGAGATGCCCCCCGGAGTCTTCCCCTTCGACCCCGAGGCGGACGAGCGCGAGATCGCCGAGCGTCAAGTCAAGCTGATGATGGCCGGCATCCTCGGCCCCCCCGACGCCATCCCCCAGACCGATCCGGAGATGCAGCGCCTCTACTTCGACGTGGTCAAGCGCGCCGCCAACACCGACGCCGCCAACGGCTCACCGCTCGTCTACCAGTACCGCTTCACCGACGCCGACCCCTGGCACCTGGTGATCGACAACGGCTCGACCCGGGCCGAGCCGGGCGAAGCGCCAAATCCGAACCTTGTGCTCGAGGCGAGCTGGGCCGACTTCGTCGCGGTTGGCAAGCCCGACTCGAACCCGCTGAAGATGATCTTGCAGCGCCGCATCCGCCCCCGCGGCTCACTCCGCGAGATCGCGCGGATGCGGAGAGTGTTCGGCTAGGTCCGTGGGGTTGGGTGCCCCTCTCCCTGAGGCCGTTGCGCAGCAGGTCGTGGGACTAGGGCTCGGATTGTTGGAGCGGGAGCCTCAGGGAGAGGGGCACCCAACCCCATCCAGCTCGCCAATCCCGCCTCGGGCGAGCTTGCCCTAACTGATCGGCGGGCGCTGGTCGGCCCAGGGGCGCTCGGTCTCTAGCTGGGCGGCAAGGGAAAGCAGGGTGGGCTCGTCGCCGGGGCGGGCGATGATTTGGACTGCGAGGGGCATGCCGTCGGCGGCGAAGCCGGCGGGGACGGACATCGCCGGGTTGCCGAGGTGGTTCCAGGGGACGCAGTAGGGATAGAAGCGGCTCATGCCGAGAACCGTCTGCAAGGCGCTGCGGCCCTCCCAGCGGCGTACGGGCAGAGCCGTGCCACCCATTACCGGCGTCATCAGCAGGTCATGGGTGTCGAAGATCGCGTTGATACGGGCGGCGTCGGTCTGGCGGGCCGCGTAGGCGCGCTCGAAGAGACTCTGTGGAATCAATCGGCCGAGGCGACCGAAGCCCTTGGTGCGGCGTTCGAGGCGCTCGGGGCGCGGCACCGTGGCGAGGTCTTCGGCGATGCCGCGCAGGTAGCGGGGCGTGATGTTGTTGCCGATCCCATCCCACTCGGGGTCGCGCTGGACCGCCTCGTGGCCGAGTGAGCGCAGCAGCTCGGCGGTCTCGGCGACGGCGACCTTGACGACGTCGGAGACCGTTGGTGGGGCCGCGGCACGCGGCGGGGCGGTCGAGTAGGCGATCCGCAGCTTGCCGGGGGCGCTCTGAGCCGACTCGACGAAGGATCGCTGCGGCGGCGGAGGTGCACCCTCCTCCGGGGAGCCGCCGCTGACGACGTCGAGCCAGAGCGCCGTGTCGAGCACCGAGCGGCTGACGCAACCCGCTGCCGAGAGACCGTTCCAGTGCTGGGTCAGCGGCGCCAACGAGACGCGGCCCCGCTGCGGCTTCAAGCCGAAGAGGCCGCAGGAAGCGGCGGGCATGCGGATCGAGCCGCCGCCGTCGGAAGCCGAAGCGATCGGCACCATCCCGGCGGCAACCGCCGCGGCGCTGCCGCCGCTCGAGCCGCTGGGGCTGCGCTGGGGATCCCAAGGGTTGCGCGTCACACCCCAGGTCGCCGACTCGGTGAAGCCGCAGATCGCCAGCTCGGGCAGGTGCGTCTTGCCGATCACGATCGCGCCCGCCTCGCGCAGCCGCCGGACCTGCTCACAGTCGGCGGGCGCAGGGTCCGGGTAGGCATCGGTGCCGTGCGTGCTCAGCTCACCGGCAAGGTCGAGTTCGTCCTTGAGCGCGATCGGCACCCCCAGCAGCGGCCGCTCATCCCCACCCTTCAACCGCGCCTCAGCCTGCTCTGCCTCAAGCAGCGCCCGCTCCGCCAAGACCACGCGAAAGGCATTCAGCTGCGGGTCAAGCCGAGCGATCCGGTCCAGATAAAGCTGCACCAGCTCCCGCGGGGAAACCTCGTGCGCCCGCACCATCCGTGCTTGCACAGAAGCTCCAGCAAAGGCGAGCTCGTCACTCATCCCGACAGCGTATTGAGACCTATCCCTAGACCTCGATCGGCTCAGGCTCGGGCGCGCCGGCCTCGAAGCTGAGGTCGGGCAGGGCGCGGTCGAGCCAGGAGGGCATCCACCAGTTCCAGTTGCCCAGCAGCTTCATCGCCGCGGGGACCAGGATCAGGCGCACCAGCGTTGCGTCTAGGGCGATCGCCACCGCGCAGCCCAGACCCAGCTCCTTGATCGAGGGCACGCCGGTGAGCACGAAGACGCTGAAGACGGCGGTCATGATCAGCGCCGCCGAGGAGATCGTGCGGGCGCTGGTCGAGAGTCCTTCGGCGACGGCGCGTTCGTTGTCGCCGTGCTCCAGGTAGTGCTCGCGGATGCGAGACATCAGGAAGACCTCGTAGTCCATCGAGAGGCCGAAGACGATGGCGAAAATCAGCGGCACGTTGATCGTGTCCAGGGCCCCCTGGCTTTCAAAGCCGAGCAGGCTGTCGAACCAGCCCCACTGGAAGATCGCCACCAGGACGCCGAAGGCCGCCCCGATCGAGAGTAGGTTCATCAGCACCGCCTTCAGCGGCAGCAGCAGCGAGCGCAGCATCACCATCAGCACTAGGTAGCTGAGCGCCAGCACGAAGAGAATGATCTTCCACATCGAACCGCTGACCTGGTCGCGGGCGTCCTGGCTGCGGGCGGTTTCGCCACCGACGTTGACGGTTGCGATCTGGCTCAGCGCCGCGTTCGGTACGACTTCGTCGCTGAGACGATGGACCAGGTCAATTGCCGCGTCGGACTCGCTGGGAGCGCTTGGTGTCGCCTGGACCAGCACGCTGTTACGGGCGTAGGCGGGCGGTGCAACGGAGCTGACTCCGGGGGTCGTCTCGATCGTGTGGACGAAGCCGGCGACAGCGGTCCGCTGGCCCTGAGCGGCATCTCCACTGCCGAAGGAGGCGACGATTTGCACCGGGTCGGTGCCGCCGCCGAGTTGCTTGGAGGCGAGTTCGTTGCCGACCCGCACGTCGCTGTCCTTGGGGAACTGTTTGATCGCCTGTGTCCCGGTCTCGATCGAGAGCAGCGGGATCGCCAGGAAGAGCAAAACCGAGGAGACGCCGATCACCGCGACCCAGGGATGGGCCATGACCCGCGTCGTCCACCTGACCCAGAAAGCCTCGCGATCGGGACGCTCGCCACGGCGGTGGAAGATGCTGAGCACCTTGGCAACGATCCCGCCCGGCAGAACTCGGTCGCCGAGCATCGTGATCAGCGCCGGCAGCAGCGTGGTCGCGATCAGGATTGAGACGCCCACCACCATCATCGCCCCCAGCGCCATCGAGCGCAGCGCCTGATTGTCAACCATCCAGAGCCCGGCCAGGGAGACGATTACCGCAAGGCCGGAGAAAGCCACGGCCAGACCTGAGGTAGAGAGTGCCTCGGCTCGAGCGACGTCACGCTCGCGGCCCTTGGCCCGCTCCTCGCGATAGCGGGCGAGGATGAACAGGGAGTAGTCGATCGCCACCCCGATCCCGATCATCGAAGCCATGTTGGTGACGAAGACCGAGGTCTCCATATGCAAGGAGACAAAGTAGATCAGCGCCCCGGTGACGATCACGCTGACGAAGCCCAGCGCTAGCGGCAGGGCGGCAGCGGCCAGTGAGCCGAAGACGACGAGCAGGATCAGCGCCACGATCGGGAAGCCACCGCCCTCGGCTTTGGAGAGGTCTTCCTTGGAGAGCTCCTGCATCCCGGCCCAGATCGTCGGCTGTCCGGCCAGGTAGGTGGTGACACCGGCGGTGGGGACGCCGAGGTCGATGTCTTCGCGCAAGGTCGCCGCAGAGTCGATCTGCTTGTCCGAGGACTGTTCGCTGCGCAGCGGCAGCAGTGCCGTGCCGGTCCTCTGCAGAGCGATTTCGCCGCGTCGGGCAACCGCGGGCGAGAGGGTCACTTCGTCGAGCCGGGCGACCGCTCGGCGCACTCGTCTGACCGCCGCGACGCGGGCCGCCCGGCCGGCGCTGGGCTCCGCCTTCAGCACCGCGCTCATCCCGTCGGCGTTGGCGTGGAAGTCGTTCTTGACCGAGTCGCTAACTGCCATCGACTGGCTGCCGGGCACGTCGAAGCCACCGCCGGTGAGGTGATCGGTCTGACGCGAGGCAAGGGGAAGCGCCGCGACTACGACCACAACCCAGGCGAGCACGACCCAGCGGCGGCGGCGGCCCAAGAAGCCGGAAAGTTTGATCATGAACTCGCGCATTGGCTGGTTGGCCAGCTTTTCGTACAGACGGCCAGCCGTCTGTGAGCCCGATCACTCGTGGCTGTTAAAGCCGCGAATTATTCGGCGACGAGCAGGTAACGCGCTGAGGCGGCAGCGACAGCGAGGCCGCCGCTGATGTCCCGCTCGGTGTCGGAGAGAGCCTGCAGGGCGAAGCCGTCCGCGACGGCAAAGAGGTAAGAAACGATCGACTCGGCGTCGTGGCGGAGCTTGAGGACGCCCTCGCGCTCCTTCGCCCTCAACACCTCGGCGACGTGGGAGCGGGTGCGCTCGAAGAGCTGGCCAACCTCGTGCTGAATTTCGGGGTTGCGACGGCCGGCGCTGAAAAGCTCGTAGAGGAGAAGGAAGAAGGCCGGCTCGTTCTCGATCAGATCGGTGAGACTGGCGAGTAGGACGTCGATCACTGCATCCACCGTCTCCGCCTTGGCCAGCGGTTCGTCGAGGCGGGCGACCCGGATCTCGGCGTCGCGACGCACGACCTCGACCAGCAGCCGCTCCTTGGTCCCGAAGTAATAGTGGAGCAGACCGCGGCTGACCCCAGCCTCACGGGCGACATGCTCAAAGGTCGAACCGGCAGCACCGCGCTTGGCGACGCTGACCCGCATCGCATCGACAATGCGCTGGGCCTTGTCGCCGCTGAGCTCGCGTTCTTTGGTTGCCGCCTCCATACACACTCAGTCTATGGAGAGATCCGGGCGGGAGACCCGGCGGGGCGGTAAATCAGGAACCGTTAATGCTCGTCGTGCTCGTGTACTCGAACTCCTCCTCGGCACCGAAGAGGGCGTCGAGAACGGTCTTGCGGGCATCCTCGCTGAGGATCAAGGCAACCACCGCGCCAACCAGGGCAAGCAGGATGATGCGACCGAGCTTGCTCTTGCGCTTCTTCGGCGCTCGCAGCTGTTCGGTGGCGTCGCGCAGGCTCTCGGCGGCAGAGCGCAGGTCCCGCTGGACCTTCTTGTCGCTCGTCACGGCCTTGACCGCGTTGCCGTTGCTGGTCACCCGGCCGTAGGCACCCCGTGCCGCCTCGAAGGCATCCTTGAGGCTGTCGCGCAGCTCTTCGTCCTCAACCAGGCGCTGCACATAGGGGTTCTCACGTGCGGTCGAATAAAGATCTGCAGCCTGCGTCGCCTTCGTCTTGCTCATGCCTTCTCCTCGCTAGTCCTGGGGTCGAATTCAGGATAACCCGAACGGTCCAGTCACTGGGGGCCGATGCCGTCTAGGAGTACCCCGTTACTGCGAAAGCCAAGCTTGGCGTCGCGGACGATTCCGAGTCGCAGGCGCGAGAGGCCGGGGCCCGGTAGGGCATAGCGGCGTACATACAGGCGGCCAACCTGTTGGTAGCCGACCTGACGAAAACCCGGGCCGAGCAATCTCGGCGGTGGTGGTGGCGCTGGTCCATCGGAGATGAAATCGACTTCGCCCACCCACCAGTCGAAGCCGTCAGAGGGCTGCACCTGGAAGGAGCCGGTCGAGAGGTAGTAGCGCAGTGAGGCCTCGCCGAGGGTCCAGGTGACCATCGCCCGCGGCACGACCGGTTCGCCCAGCTCGGTGGCGACCGCGTCCCAGTCGGGGCGCTGCAGCGCCGGCGAGAGACTGGCCCAGACCGAGAAGCCGAGCGAGTAGGCAACCAGCGCCGCGGCGAGGATGGCGCCGGTGCGGCGCGCCCGTCGCAAGCTGAAGCCGACCGCGAGGGCGACGAGCAGCGGCACCAGGGCCGGCAGCAGGTTGCGGGCGAGAACGAAGTCTTTGCTCGAGTCGAGCAGGCCGAGGGCGACGGGGACAAAGACCGTGACCGCGCCGAGGGCGAGCGGGATGCCCGCCGCGCGACGCTCGCGGCGCTCGCCGCGGAAGAGGATGAGAGCGAGGGCCGCCAGCGCCAGCAGCCAGGGAAGCACCGCCAGCAGGGGATGCTCGGGCCGGGCGATGATGTCGCCCGTCTCGCCCAGCATGAAGGTGAGGCCGGTCTCCCAGAGCCGGTGACCGAGGCTGAAGTTGCTGATCCATTCGGCGTGAGCAAGCGAGGTCTGGTGGGCGACGAGCGGCGCCAACATGAGCCCCGCCGCGGCGACGATCCAGAGGCCGGGCAACGCGCCGGCCGCTCGCCCTCGGCGGCGCAGCAACCAGATCGCCTCGGCGGCGATCGGGAAGGCGGCGAAATAGTGCGTGGCGAGGGCGAGGGCGGAGGCGATTCCCCAGGCAACGGAATCGCAGCGGCGGCCATGATCGAGCGCCCGCACGAAATACAGCAACGAGATGGCGGTGAGCAGGACGAAGAGCGCGTAGGCGCGCGCCTCCTGCGAGTACCAGAGCAGCATCGGGTTGACCGCGACCAGGGCCGCGGCGACGATTCCGGCGCGGCGGCCGCTCAGCTCCACGCCGAGCAGGTAGGCGACGGGCACGGTGGCAACCCCGGCGATCGCGGAGACCGAGCGCAGGCCGACCTCGCCGGTGCCGGTCAGTTGCGTCCAAGCCCAGGCGATCGCGTAGTAGAGCGGCGGCGCCGACTCGCTGAAGCCGACCGCTTCCATCGCATGCCAGAAGCCGTCGCGCAGGATGCGGCTGGCAGTGACGATCTCATCGTGGTGGTAACTCTGAACACCAAGCGTGGCGAAGCGCAAGCCAGCGGCGAAAATGGTCAGCCCGGCGACGATCCAAAAAGCGCGCGAACGAGTCCGCACCATCTCCTTGATCGCCTCCAGATACGTCGACAGGCTGCCCCTGCCCAGCGCCTCAGCCGCCTCCATCGCTTAGGCGAGTGCCGCTTCGATCGCCTTGGAGACCTCGTCGACGTAGACGAACTCCAGCTCGCTGCGCTCGTGCTCGGGAATCTCCGCCACGTCACCTTCGTTTCGCTGCGGCACCAGCACGCGCTTGATTCCGGCTCGCTGCGCGGCCAGCGACTTCTCCTTCAGCCCGCCGATCGGCAGCACCTGGCCGGTCAGCGTCAACTCTCCGGTCATTGCCACATCGTTGCGAACGGGCCGGCCGCTTACCAGGGAGGAGAGGGCCACGGTCATCGCCACCCCCGCCGAGGGACCGTCCTTGGGCACGGCGCCGGCGGGCACGTGGATGTGGATGTCGTGCTTGGCGAACCATTCCTCGCCCAGGTCCGGTGCGATCTGCTGCCAGTGCCCGCGCACGTAGGAGAGCGCCGCCTGGGCCGACTCCTTCATCACGTCGCCGAGCTGACCGGTGATCGTCAGCGAGCCCGAGCCGGGCATCGAGGTCGCCTCGATGAAGAGCACGTCGCCGCCGGTCGGAGTCCAAGCCAGGCCGGTGGCCACCCCAGGGACCTTGGTGCGGCGGCGCTGCTCGGCGAAGAAGCGGCGGCGCCCGAGCAACTCACGGGCCCGTTTCGCCGAGACCGTCACCTTGCCCCTGCTCTTGCCCTCGGCGACCTGGCGGGCGATTTTGCGGCAGACCGTGCCGATCTGGCGCTCCAGGTTGCGGACGCCAGCCTCGCGCGTGTACTCGTCGATGATCGCCGCCAGCGCCGGGTCGGCGAAGCCGATCTGCGAGGGCTTCAGGCCGTTGGCCGCGATCTGACGCGGGACGAGGTAGCGACGGGCGATGTGCTTCTTCTCTTCCTGCGTGTAGCCCGCAAGTTCGATCGTCTCCATCCGGTCCTGCAGCGGCCCGGGGATCGTGTCGAGCACGTTCGCGGTGGCGATGAACAGCACCTCGGAGAGGTCGAACTCGAGGTCGAGGTAGTGGTCGCGGAAGGAGTCGTTCTGGGCCGGATCGAGCACCTCCAGCATCGCCGAGGCGGGGTCGCCGCGAAAGTCGGCGCCCATCTTGTCGATCTCGTCGATCATGAAGACGGGGTTGCGCGAGCCGGCGTCGCGCAGGGCGCGCACGATCGTCCCCGGCAGGGCGCCGATGTAGGTGCGACGGTGGCCGCGGATCTCCGCCTCGTCGCGAACGCCGCCGACCGAGATCCGCTCGAACTCGCGGCCGAGCGACTTTGCGATCGAGCGACCGAGGCTGGTCTTGCCCACCCCGGGCGGCCCGACGAAGCAGAGGATCGGGCCGGGCGAGTCCGGTTTGAGCTTGCGCACCGCCAGGTACTCAAGGATGCGGTCCTTGACCTTCTCGAGGTCGTAGTGGTCGGCGTCGAGCACCTCGCGAGCGTGGGCGATGTCGAGGTTGTCCTCGGTCTCGGCCGACCAGGGCAGCTCAGTAAGCCACTCCAAGTAGGTGCGGATGACCCCGTGCTCGGCGGCGGCCGGGGGCAGCTTCTCGAGTCGCGAGAGCTCACGATCGGCCGCCTTCTGAGCGTGCTCGGGAAGCCCCGCCTCTTCGATCCGCTCGCGCAGCTCGTTGACCTCAGCCTGCTGCTCATCGCCCTCGCCCAGCTCGTCCTGAATCGCTTTCATCTGCTGGCGCAGGAAGAACTCCCGCTGCCCCTTATCGATCTCCGACTGCACCTGCGTCTGGATCTGGGTGCCGAGCTGAACCACCTCGAGCTCGCGGGCGAGGATCTGGGAAAGGTGACGCAAGCGCTCTACCACCCCAAGCTCCTCGAGCAGCCGCTGCTTCTCCTCGGTTGAGATGCGCAGAGCGCCGGCGATCAGATGGGCGAGCGCAGCCGGGTCGTCGATGTTGGCCACCGCCATCTGCAGCTCCTCGGGCAGATAGGGAATCTGCTCGATGATCTCCGAGAAGGTGCGCTGGACATTGCGGGTCAGCGCCTCCAGCTCGGGTCCATCCTCGACCACGTCCGGCAGCTCGCCGATCCGCGCCACCAGGTAGGGCTGCTCGGCGATGTAGGGGCCGAGCCGGACTCGCTGCGTGCCCTGGACGAGGATGCGCAGGGTGCCATCGGGGACCTTGAGCATGCGGGCGACGACGCCGACGACGCCGACGTCATAGAGGTCGCTGGGGCCGGGCTCGTCGTCCTCGGGGTCGCGGGCGGCGACCATCGCCAACATCCGGTTGGCGCCGAGCACGTCATCGACCAGCTTGATCGAGCGCTCCTGACCGACCGCCAGCGGGGTCAGGGTCTCGGGGAAGGTGACCGTCTCGCGCAGCGGCAGGACCGGCAGTGCGTCTGGCAGCGGCTCACTGGCGCGGATCGCGTCCTCGGCGTCGAGCGAGTCGACCACCTCTAGAACCGGGCTATCCACTAATCCCTCCCGATCGGAACCCGGCGCGTCGTCTCGGCCGGATCGCGCAGCGGCAGCTCAATCCGCAGCACCCCGTCCTCATAAGTCGCTTTGGCCCGCTCGGCGTCGACGTCGACCTGCAACTCGACGATCCGCCGAAACGGCCCCGAAGGAATCTCGACCTGCTGGTAGACCCGCCCCTCGGTCTCCTGCACGGCCCGTTCCCCGACAATCGCCAGCTGCCGCCCGCTGACCTCGATCCCAACCTCGGCCAAGCTGATCCCAGCCAGATCGACCTTGACCACGGCCATCTGGGGATCGCCGCTGTAGTAGACGTCGACGTTCGGCGAAAAGCCTCGACTCCTGCGAGTGACGTACGTGGCTCGGCCCCAGGCCAACGTGGCGAACGGATCGCGTTCAGGCATGGCCGAAAACATAGCCTGAAGGTGTAGGCGCGGCGGGTCCTGTCACGCATTTTGGAACCACCACCCGCTGCGGGGGCGGCTGCGCCGCCTCCTCGGGGTGGTCCCCCAAAATCCGCGCCACCCCCCGCGACAACCCGCCCGTTTGAGCTTCCAAGCTCAAACGCAAACTGAGCGACGTGAGCTCACGGCTGATGCAGGCGGATATCTCTCCCGCCTTCGCGGGGGAGCTTCTTAGGGTTCAAGCGCTCGATGGCTTCGAGCTCGAACCGTGCTGCAGAAAGTCCTCTCCGCGGGTGGTGTCGGGGTGGGGTGATCCGCGCCGGGCGGAGGCTGTGGGGGGCAAGGTCACAACCCTGCAGGCGCAATGTCCCTTCGCCCGGAGCAGCGCGCAGCCCAAGCGGGGCACCCCACCCCGGCGACAGGACCCGCGGCCGAGCGCCCCCGTCAAGCAGGATTCGGCTGCGACGCCCAACGAGGAGGCCGCATCAGCAAAACCGGCTGCCTCGGGGGGACTAGACCCTCCGGGCGGTTAGGCCGAAACGTCGCGCAGGGCTCGTCCAGCTCGAGCGAGCAGAGGAGGTTCTTCTGGAAGTAGCAGTCCTCACAGCTGGGCTTCTTGGGCTTGCGCGGCACGGCGTCCGATACTGCCACCGTCGCGACACTTCTGCGACGCTCATTTCCGCAAAGCGCAACCTCTTTGACACAGTCTTGTCACAGGTTCCCCGCGTCTTGCGGAAGCCGGGAGTGGCCACCGCTACCATTGGCCTCGCCTGATGGACTCCCCCAGCCGGACCGACAAGCTCGCGGCTTCCCCCCAGCTGTTCGAGAGCGACTTCCTCAATTTCTTTTCGCGGGTGCATCCGTCGATCCCCGCGATCGTCTTCGTGCCGGTGATCGTCGCGATGGAGTGGCTGGGGATAGATCGCGGCTACGGCGTCTGGTCGATGATCGGCCTCAACCTCGGCGGGATCGGCATCTGGACCCTGACCGAGTACTGGCTGCACCGCCTCGTCTTCCACTGGCAGCCCGACAACGCCTTCGGCCGGCGGATGCACTTCATCATCCACGGCATCCACCACGACCATCCCAATGACAAGCTGCGCCTGGTGATGCCGCCGGCGGTGGCGATTCCGCTCGCCGCGCTCTTCTTCTTCGCCTTCACCCTGCTTTTCGGCACTCCGGCGGCCTACCCGCTCTTCGGCGGCTTCATCGCCGGCTACCTCGCATACGACTACACGCACTACTACGTGCACCATTTCGTGCCCAAGTCCGATCTGGGCAAGCGCCTGCGCGAGCAGCACATGCGCCATCACTTCCAAGACCACCGCTTCGGCTACGGCGTCTCCTCTCCGCTTTGGGACGTCGTCTTCCGCACCCTGCCACGCCAGCGCCGCGGCTCCTAGACCCTCCTAGTCCAAGCTGGGTGAGCGGAGAGCGATCTCGAGCTCGAAGCGGGCGTCCGGATCGTCGAGTTGATCGCCCAGGAGCTCGCGCAGGCGGGTAACCCGGTAGCGGGCGGTTTGCGGGTGGACGTGCAGCGCCGCTGCCATTGCCACCGAGTTGCCACGATGGCTCACATAGGCCAGCGCCGTTTCACGCATCCGCCGCTCGGCCTTCTCGGTAAGAGCGTCGAGTGGGGCGAGCCTACGCATCGCGATCCGGAGGGTGAAGGCGGCTCCCTCGAAGAGCAGAAGGTCGGCGAGATGATCCTCGGCGCTGACCAAGCGGCCGGATGGCAGTGCGCCGGCTTCGATCGCCCGCAGCGTCGACTTTGCCAGCTGCCAGGACTCGCGCGCCTGCCCGAGTCCACCGACTGGGCCCAGGGCCACCTGTGAGTCGGCGAGGGCGCGCTCGATGGCGGACGCCCGCCCGGGACCGACGGGGTCCGGCACCAGCACGCAGCCGAGCTCGTCGAGTTGTGTGGCAACTGAGTCAGCAGGGAGGCGCCGGGCCAGGCGAGTGAGGTCAACTTCGGCGCAAGCAAGCGCTGCAACACGGCGCGGGACCTTCCAGCCAGCGGCCTGAGCGGCGGCGCGCAGGTCAGCTGCTTCCGCAAGGGGCTCCCGCATCAGCAGCAAGGCCAGCTCCTGCCGGCGACGCTCGCGCAAACCCTCGCTTTCCGACTGCGCCTCGGCGTAGCCCTCCACCGAATCAGCCGAGAGCTCGTCGATGTAGGCAAAGATCGCCTCGGCGAGCAGGCTGAGGACCTCTGTGTCAAGTCCCGCTTGGCGAGCCGCGCGGGCAATTCGCCGCCAGGCAACGCGGGCGCCGACGCGGTAGGCCGCCTGCAGGGAATCCAGCGTCCGGCCCTGGCGCAACTCCCCACGACCAAGTCCAACGTAGACCTCGCGGCCCAGCTCACGCCCCATCCCCGGATCACGGATCAGGGCGACGAACTGGCTCAGGGCCTCGCCCACGCCGGTGCGGATGCCGTGACCAAACCTGCCCTCAAGCGGCCGCGCGTACTCCGGAACCTCCTCGGCGATCGTCTCGAGGATCTCCCTGGTGATCGCCTCCAGCTCGGGCTCGATCAGATCGGCAACAGTGGCTGGCAGAGCTCGCCAGGGCTCGGAATTCGCAGAAGTTGTCATTTATCTAATAAGAACCAGCATTACAAATTGGGCTAGAGGCTAATACCCATGGGAGAAACCCACGTAATTTCCCCGTAAATGGGCGAAATGACCAAAGTTGAGAAGACCGCCAACCTTGGCGCGGTTGTGCTCCCCTTCCTCGCCACGCTCACCGCGATAGTGCTGCTCTGGAACAGCCTGGTCAGCGTCAGGGACCTGGTCATCGCCGCCGTGATGTATCTGCTGACGGCGATCGGGATCACCGTCGGTTTCCACCGGCTACTCACTCACCGCTCCTTCCAGACCTCGAAGCCGCTCGAGTATGTATTTGCCGTGCTCGGATCGATGGCGGTGCAGGGACCGGTGATCTCCTGGGTTGCCGACCATCGCAAACACCACGCCCACACCGATGCCGAGGGTGACCCTCACAGCCCCCACCTCGGCCACGACGGTGGTGCGCGAGGCGTCCTCGCCGGTCTCTGGCACGCGCACTCGGGCTGGCTGATGTCCACCCAGGGTCGCGCCGATTGGAAACGCTACGCAGCCGACCTCTACGAGGATCGTGGGATGCGGGCAATCGGGCGCCAGTTCGTTCCTCTGGTAGTCGTCAGCCTGGTCCTGCCGGCACTGGCTGGATACATCCTCAGCGGCACGCTCACCGGAGCGGCGACCGGCCTACTGTGGGGTGGGCTGGTGCGGATCTTCTTCGTCCACCATGTCACCTGGAGCGTGAACTCCGTGTGCCATTTCATTGGTACGCGCCGATTTGACACCGACGACCGGTCCACCAACGTCTTCTGGCTGGCACTTCCCTCGCTTGGCGAGTCCTGGCACCACAACCACCATGCCTTCCCACGTTCCGCCGTTCACGGCCTGCGCAGATGGGAGGTTGACCCATCGGCACTGATAATTGGCGGAATGGAGAAGCTCGGCCTTGCCTGGAACGTAGTGCGCATTTCACCTGAGCGCCAAGCTCAGCGGGCCGCCTGATCAACGTGAACCGCCTTGCTCATCATCCAAATGGCCAGAGTGAATGCGTGGAATTTGACTATATGGGTAGTCACTGACACTGTCACTGTGCGACACTGACACGGCAACATGCTGACGACCCCGGGAGGCTTAAATCTGCCGGATGAAAGGAATTCAATGCCCAGCACCAGCAACGTACTCGACGAGGCTCTAGACCTCGTCAAGAAGAGGCTCGCCGAGCTTGACGAGGAGCGCACGCGCCTCGAGCGCGCTTTGGCCGAGCTTGGTGGCACTGTCACCCGTCGCCCCGGTCGCCCACCCGGTAGCGGTAAACGCGGGCCGGGTCGCCCACCTAAGGCCGCCACCGCCGCCACCGGGAAAACTGCGACGCCGCGCAAACGCCGCCGTCGCCGCAGTGGCACGCGCGCCGATCAGGCCGTCGCCCTGGTGCAGAGCAGCCCTGGCATCAGCGCTTCGGAGATCGCCAAGACGATGAAAATCAAACCCAACTACCTCTACCGGGTTCTTGGCGAACTCGAGAAAGAGGGACGGGTTACGAAGAAGGGGCGCGAGTACCACGCCAGTTAGCACCAGATACCTGACTTCGTGAACAAAGCCGGCCCCTCGCGGGGCCGGCTTTTTCATTCGCGGACCTGGCTCTAGACCAAGCCGAGCTTGCTTACCGCGTCGCGCTCTTCGCGCAACTCGGCGGCGCTGGCATCAATACGAGGGCGCGAGAACTCCGATACCTCGACCCCCTCGACAATCGACCACTCACCCCCACTGCACTGGCAGGGGAAGCCGGCGACGATGCCCTCCTCGACGCCGTAGGAGCCGTCGGCCGGCACGCCCATCGAAACCCAGTCACCCTCGGGAGTGCCCAGCACCCAATCGTGCACGTGGTCGATAGCGGCGTTTGCCGCCGACGCCGCACTGGAGGCCCCTCGCGCCTCGATGATCGCGGCGCCACGCTTGGCCACGCGCGGGATGAACTCATCGGCAATCCAAGCCTCGTCGTCGACCGCATCCCAGGCGCTCTCCCCGTTTACCTTGGCATTGACGAGGTCGGGGTACTGGGTGGTCGAGTGATTGCCCCAGACAGTCATGTTCGTTACGTCGGGAATCTGCTTGCCAAGCTTGTTTGCGAGCTGCGCAATCGCCCGATTATGGTCGAGGCGCATCATCGCCGTGAACCGCTCACGGGGAACACCGTCGGCATTCGACATCGCGATCAGACAGTTGGTGTTCGCCGGGTTGCCCACCACCAGCACCCGCACGTCCGCAGCTGCGCCGGCGGCGATCGCTTCACCCTGGGGCTTGAAGATGCCGCCGTTGGCCTCGAGCAGGTCGGCGCGCTCCATACCGGGGCCGCGCGGCCGGGCGCCGACCAGCAAACCGATATTGCAGCCGTCGAAAGCCTGCTTGGGGTCGTCGAAGATGTCGATGCGGCGTAGCAACGGAAATGCGCAGTCGTCGAGCTCCATCGCCGTTCCCTCGGCCGCCGTGACGGCATCTGGAATCTCGAGCAGGCTCAGCTCAACCGGGGTATCGGGACCAAGCATCTGGCCACTGGCGATACGGAACAGCAGCGCGTAACCGATCTGCCCGGCAGCGCCGGTCACGGTGACTTTCACAGGGGTGCTCACGTCAAATTCTCCTTTCGTGGACCGACGGGCCTCAAACGTGTCTATATGTCACGTTTCAGGCCCATCGGCGGCTGGAAGCTAGGACATCGCACGCTGCAGGCCCTCGTCGATCGAGGCGAGGAACTCCTGCGTGGTTTGGAACTCCTGGTCGGGGCCGACGAGCAGGGCGAGGTCTTTGGTCATCCTGCCGCTTTCCACCGTCTCCACACAGACTCGCTCTAGCGTCTCGGCAAAGCGTGAGACCTCAGGGGTATCGTCGAGCCGGCCACGAGCGGCGAGGCCGCGTGTCCAGGCGAAGATCGAGGCGATCGGGTTGGTCGAAGTTGGTTTGCCCTGCTGGTGCTGGCGGTAGTGGCGGGTGACCGTGCCGTGGGCTGCCTCGGCCTCGACCGTCTTGCCGTCGGGGCTCATCAGAACGCTGGTCATCAATCCCAGCGAGCCGAAGCCCTGGGCGACTGTGTCGGACTGCACGTCACCGTCGTAGTTCTTGCAGGCCCAGACGTAGCCACCCTCCCACTTCATCGCCGCCGCCACCATGTCGTCGATCAACCGGTGTTCGTAGGTGATTCCCGCTGCCTCGAAATCGGCCTTGAACTCGCTCTCGTAGACCTCGGCGAAGAGGTCCTTGAAGCGCCCGTCGTAGCGCTTGAGGATCGTGTTCTTGGTCGAGAGGTAAACGGGATAGCCGCGGTTGAGGCCGTAGCGCATCGAGGCCCGGGCGAAATCGCGGATCGAGTCGTCGAGGTTGTACATCGCCATCGCGATGCCGGGCCCGGGGAAGTCGTAGACATCGAGCTCGACCGGCTCGGAGCCGTCCTTTGGCGTGTATGTCAGCGTCAGCGTCCCCTCGCCGGGGACGACCATGTCGGTGGCGCGGTACTGGTCGCCGAAGGCGTGGCGGCCGATCACGATCGGCTTGGTCCAGCCGGGAACAAGTCGCGGGATGTTGGCGATCACGATCGGCTCGCGGAAGATCACGCCACCGAGGATGTTGCGGATCGTCCCGTTGGGCGAGCGGTACATATCCGCCAGGGCGAACTCCTCGACCCGCGCCTCGTCGGGAGTGATCGTCGCGCACTTGACGCCGACCCCGTGCTGCTTGATCGCCTCGGCAGCATTGACCGTGATCTGGTCGCGAGTAGCGTCGCGGCTCTCGATCCCCAGGTCGAAATAAGCCAGCTCGAGGTCGAGATAGGGAAGGATCAGCTGGTCTTTGATGAAGGCCCAGATGATCCGGGTCATCTCGTCGCCGTCGAGCTCGACGATTGGGTTCTTGACTGGGATCTTCTCCATGCGGGTCGGCGATGCTATCGATGGGGTGGCACAATCGGTGGCGATGGCTACCGCCGAGCGCCGCTCCTCCTCTACCCACCAGGTCTTCAACCAAGCACCTCCGCTGGAGGACTACAACCCCTTTGACGCTGACCGGCCGCTGAGCGAGGCCCTGCGTCGCGAGGGCGCCGAGTGGGCCGAGGACCGGGCGCGCGAGCTTGGTGCGATCTGCGGCTCCCACCAAACGATTCGCTGGGGCTTCGAGGCCAACGAGCACAAGCCGCAGCTGCGCACCCACGACCGCTATGGCAATCGCATCGACGAGGTCGAGTTCGACAACTCCTGGCATGAGCTGATGCGAATCGGAGTCGGCAACGGCCTGCACGCGATGCCCTGGCGCGAACCGGGTGCTGGCGCCCACGTCGCCCGTGCCGCCTCGTTCATGTTGTTGATGCAAGCCGAGAGCGGCGTCGGCTGCCCAATTTCGATGACCTACTCGGCGATCCCGGCGCTGCGCAAGCAGCCCGAGCTGGCCGCCGAGTGGGAGGAGCGCTTCCTCTCGCTCGACTACGACGAACGCTCGCTGCCCTCCGAGCGCAAGAGCGGCGCCCTCTGCGGGATGGCGATGACCGAGAAGCAGGGCGGCTCCGACGTGCGGGCCAACACCACGACCGCCACACCGCTGAACGGTGGCGGGCCCGGCGCCGAGTACGAGATCGTCGGCCACAAGTGGTTCTGCTCGGCGCCGATGTGCGACGCCTTCCTCGTTCTCGCCCAGACCGACTCCGGCATCTCCTGCTTCCTGATGCCACGCTGGACCCCCGACGGCGAGCGCAACGCCTTCCACATCCAGCGGCTCAAGGACAAGCTCGGCAACCGCTCCAACGCCTCCAGCGAGGTCGAGTTCCGCGGCGCCTGGGCGCGGATGATCGGCGAGGAGGGCCGCGGCGTGCCGACGATCATCGAGATGGTCAACCACACCCGCCTCGACTGCGTGATCGGCGCGGCCACCGGCTACCGGGCCGGCGTCGTGCAGGCGCTCAACCACGCCGCCCACCGCTCCGCCTTCGGCAAGGAGCTGATCGAGCAGCCGCTGATGCAGAACGTCCTCGCCGACCTCTGCGTCGAGTCCGAGGCAGCGACCGTCGCGGCGATGCGCCTGGCGCGCTCCTATGACGAGGTGGCCGCCGGGGATGACGAGGCAACCGAGTTCCGCCGCCTCGCCAACCCCGTCCTCAAGTACTGGCTCTGCAAGCGCGCGCCCTCCCACGCGGTCGAGTGCCTGGAGTGCCTGGGCGGCAACGGCTATGTCGAGGAGTCGGGAATGCCCCGCCTCTACCGCGAGGCCCCGCTGGCCTCGATCTGGGAGGGCTCGGGCAACGTCCAGTGCCTCGACGTCCTGCGGGCGATGGTCAAGAACCCGGCCTCGGTGGACGCCTTCTTCGTCGAAGTGATGGAGGCCGGCGGCGCCGAGCCAAAGCTCGACGCCTACGTCTCCTCCCTGCGCGACGAGATCCCCGGCGACATCGACACGATCCAAGCCCGCGCCCGTCGCATCGTGGAGAAAATGGCAATCGCGCTCCAAGCGTCCCTCTTGGTCCGCTACGGCGACCAAGCAGTTGCGGACGCCTTCTGCGCATCGCGCCTCTCGGGCGACTGGGGCTACGCCTTCGGAACCCTCCCCGTCGGCACGAACTTCAGCTCGATCATCGAGCGCCACCGACCGCAAGCCTGAAGCACCGACCCTCATAGGGCGTCCGGGGCTCCCTCTCCAGGAACTCCCGCGAAGCGGCCTGGAGAGGGAGCCCCGGACGCCCCAAGGTGGGCCACGCCCCTCAGGACCCGTCGCGCAGCGCTCTCCCCACCTGCTCGACGGTAATTACGCCGGAGAGGCGGCCGTCGGCGTCGACGGCCATCAGCGCACCGAAGCGCCTCAGCGCACGGCTCGAGAGCAGTGAGTCGAGCGGTGCGTCGTCGCGCACCTGGAAGGTGCCGTCGTCGCGCTCGAGCAGGTCGTAGACGTGCGAGCTGGCGCGCGAGGTCTCCGGAACCTCGTCGGCTTTGTCGCGGACGACGAGGCCGAGGAAGCGATGCGCGGCATCGACCACTGGGAACCAAGGCCAGCGGTAGCGCAGGAAGTACTCGTCCAGCGCCTCCTCGACGCTGAGCCCATCCGGAATCGCGACCGGTTCACGGTCCATCACATCGGCCACGCAGAGGTTGCTGATCTTGCCCGTGACCGCGGTCTGCATCGAGGCGGCGCGAGCCGAGCTGTTGATCACGACGCCGATCAGAGCCAGCCAGATGCCGCCGAAGGCGTTGCCGCTGGCGACCATCAGCAGGCCGCCGCCGATGAAGATGTAGCCGAAGACGCGGCCCAGGTTGGCGGCGAAGCGCGTGGCCGCGTTGCGGTCCCCCGTGCGCCACCAGGCGATCGCCCGCACGATCCGGCCGCCGTCCATCGGGAAGGCCGGCAACAGGTTGAAGACGAGGACGAGCAGGTTGATCGAGGCAAGCCAGGCGATCATCGCGATCACGCCCGAGACACCCGCGTTGCTCTCGATCAGCGCCGAATGGCTGAACTCGTTCCAGCCAACCGCGGCGATGCCCACCGCGGTCAGCACGACGACAATCGCGAAGGTCACCAGAGGCCCTGCCACCGCTACCTTGAACTCGGTCGAGGGGCTGTCGGATTCGCGGTCCATCCGCGCCATCCCGCCGAAGATCCAGAGCTGGATGCTGGTGATGCCGATCCCGTTGCGCTGCGCCGCAAAGGCGTGGCCGAGCTCGTGCAGAACGATCGAGCCGAAGAAGCCAAGGGCGCTGAGCACAGCGAGCCCGAAGGCCGTCGAGGAGGAACTGCTCTCCCCCAGCACCCGGCCGTAGAAGTCCGAGAGCCAGAAGATCACCAGGAAGAGGACGAGGAACCAGGACCAATCGACCGCGATCCGGATGCCGCGCACGTGAAAGAGAGTGATCGAGCTACCACCGAACATCCACCCATGGTAGAGCGGCCTGTCTATCCAGCCGCCGTTGTCGCCAGGCAAATCCGACTTCGCGCTCGGATTTCGCCTCTATAGGATCGCCTCCGTGCCAACCCATGACGTACTGGTGATCGGCGCCGGCCTCGCCGGCCAACGCGCAGCACTGGCGGCCGCCGAGGAGGGCGTCTCGGTCGGGATCGTCAGCAAGGTCCACCCCGTGCGCTCGCACTCCAATGCGGCCCAGGGCGGGATCAACGCGGCGCTCAACCCCGGTGACTCCTGGGAGTCGCACGCCTTCGACACGATCAAGGGCTCCGACTACCTCAGCGACCAGGACGCGGTCGAGATCATGTGCCGCGAGGCACCGGAGGAGATCCTCCACCTCGAGCACCTCGGCGTCACCTTCCACCGCAACGAGGAAGGCAAGCTCGGCACCCGCGCCTTCGGCGGCGCCTCCGCCGCCCGCACCTACTACGTCGCCGAC